>Ga0247778_1000793_pt1 | contig 24698 bp, 26 predicted proteins | sample UWRJL049202B5_FD_179939 | JGI IMG/M metagenome (GOLD analysis project Ga0247778, IMG submission 179939) | Plant litter microbial communities from Arlington Agricultural Research Station in Wisconsin, United States - UWRJ-L049-202B-5 | ecosystem: Environmental > Terrestrial > Plant litter >...
GTCTCCCCCGGGGGTCGTCCCGCCCTAGCCGAAAAACCTAACGGCACCTCCTTAACCAACGGCCACGCAAACGGCACCTCGACCCCGTCCTCCTCTCTCCCCATCCCCAAAAAAGAAAAACACCAAATCCTCCCCATCTCCGGCCTAACCCCGCTCCCCCTCTCCCTCGAAAACGCACCCGACCTGCACCTCCTCACAGCAGACGAACTCGAACTCTGCAAAATATGCCGCATACAGCCCAAACCGTACCTAGTTATCAAGGAAAGGATTCTGAAAGAAAGTTTGCAGGGGAATGGCGTGTTGAAGAAGAAGATGGTTAAGGAGATTGCGAAGGTGGATAGTCAGAAGGGGGGCAGGATTTTTGATTTTTTTGTCGGGGCGGGGTGGGTTGGTAAGGCTTGATTGGTGGGGATGGGGGAGGAGTTTGGGTTTTTTTTGCTTGGAGAGGGTTGGTATGAATGGATATATGGGTGATAAGGTGGAAAGGGGAGTTCTAGGTGTTTTTGTGGGATGGGCGGTGTATTTAGAGCATTGCTTGCTGGCACGGGCGCATGTATATGTGAATGTGAATGTGAATGATATGATTTGCCTATGAGCTTTAAATCCACCCCTGCTGATGGCCTTTTGCTGTTCTGATGTCCTAAAGCGCACCATCGGGACGTAGCTTGCTGGTGAGTTTAGGAGGGGAACTCTGCTGTGGCAGACGGCGCGGTAAATGTAACGGCATGCCTGTGGACGGAGACATGGTATAGGGGTTTGAAGCTGTAGTACTCGCTATCCTGCGTTTTGGTTATTTTTTCCAGGACCCTTGGGGAACTCTACTGTTTCAATTTCAGTGACATGGTGGCGGAGTTGTCAGGAGAGAAGTCTTGCTTTTGGGGGTGATTGTTGTGAGACGCGATATTTTTCAAAAAGGAGACGCGGAATATAGATCTCGAAAGACGAAGTCATTACCCGCGTCTTGGTGGTAGATTTTAGGAGGGGCCTTTGTTATGGGAAATTATGGATCGTAACACGCGAGATTTCATGAAAGGGGATTGTAGAGGCTGAATGGATTCTGGGGAACAGAAGTTTATTTGCATAGAGATGCCCCATAGTCTCGATATAGAGAGCAAGATTTGAAGTTGGTGGCTACTTCTACATGATGGGCGTATGGTACCTGCGCATGCTGAGAAAGCCCGAGAAATTACTCAGTACACGTAACGTATTGTAAAGTAGTTCGTCGAAGAATCGCAGAGCTGATAGATCTCCTTCTCCTGGTACAGTCTCATAGGGGTAGCTTCTCATAGGGGACGCTGTTGCCGGCGAAGCTGGGCTGAAGCCCACGTATCATCCTCCCTCAGTCGTCGTCTTATCCGTCGTAGCTCTCCTCCTCGTACACAATCACACGGGGTTCGCCATAGACCGGGAGAATTTGCCGAAAGAGCGGGTCATCGGTCCAGTATTCGCAATACATTAAAAGCTCCATTCGCCATGACTTCACAAGTCACTCTACCGAGATCCCGTTCTTGTCGCCTTGCGCAATTCGAGACACCAGCTCTTCATCGGTCATCCTCTCGAAATCGACCTGCTCGATTTGCCAGAGACGTGGCGCGAGCTGTTGAATTGCCCATTCCCAAGCACTTGAATATATGCTAACCGATGTACGTCTTTGAACTATGAATTTAGGCGCGCCAATGGGGACATCCGTAAGCTTTATGTTTCGGAAGTAGAGGTCTTGCAAGGTCGAGGAGTGGCGATTTACGAATCCAATAAAGGCCTCGGTGCCAACTAGACAATTGCTGACGGATAGTTTTCGAAGATGTGGCCACGTCAATTGTGAAAAGATATCTGTAGCATCAATCTGTCGTTCCTCTGTAGAAATTTGCCCAGCGGTGTCTTCATCCAGAAAAAGTTGATACGGCCAGAGCACTAATTCCTGGAGGTGACAGGCATAGGAAAGCAGGTCGCACAGTACAGAGACATCTCCTTGAATACCGTTGATCAAAGGACTGTAAGTTCTCGGAGTCAGTATTGCTTAATCAAGGGACTAGCGTTCAGTTTCAATGAAATGCGCCGGGAATTACATACAATGAGATCCCATGGACCCAAAAGTCTAGTGTCAGGGACAGAAGGCAACCGAGTCTCGGGGCGATATAAGGTCGAGCATTCAGATAGAAGATCCTATTAGTGATATCGGCGTGCGAACTCCAAGGCACATCCTCTAGGTGGAGCTTCACGACTTTGTTGGTGATATCAGCCAAACTTTTGATCAACGACATGTGGGGTGACCAACTCAGGTCGATGGAGGTGCTTCCACTTTTGAAGGCATAGTGAACCGTAAGGAGACACTGCCGTGCGACGCTATGGTACGGTGATCTTTGTCTGTATTCGAATTCCTCCCAATCTTCACCCCTAAGCTCTACCGTGGTAAGATTTGGCAGTTGGCTGCAAGCCACCCCAAAGATATCACTCTCTGTTCCATCTTGAGCCAAGATTGACTGTTCTGACAAGAAGCGGCAAAACTTCTCCCAGGAGGCTAAGGAGTCAGGCGACAATCCATCCGTAAAGACGTGAAGCGCATAAGATTTCCACTTTTCGAAAATCCCCAGGCTGGAATTCAAACGCGATCCAAAGTATCGAAGCGTAGTGACGAGATGGCGCAAGGTTGAATGTCCCATTATTTTTTGAGCTTTCTCAATACTCTCCGGCAGTAGGATAAACTCGATCTCCTCGAAAAGAAATTTGGAGGACATGACATTGAAACTTCGATCCGTAAGACGAAGTTGCTTCAAGGTGGCGATGTCTGCATGGGAGCAAATTTCAGAAAGAAGCTCATTCGGGAGAATCGCCATAATGAATTGAGGAATTGACAGAGTAGATTTGATAGTAGAGGTGGTATGGAACCCGAACGGCCCTGTGAAAAGAGATCAGTAACAGATCGACCGCCTTATCCATCCTACATACCTTCAAGTGCTGGGAGATGGTGAAGCTGCAAATAGTATCGTTACACGTATCGTAGGAGATTCGAAGACTAGGCAAAGAGTGCTTCGCACGCGTCGTAGGAGACTCAAAGATTGTCGGGTTGAGGAGAATCTGAAGTTAGCAGAAGCGACCTGCTTCCTAGTTGTGATTGTTCCTCGAGTAAGACCGTTGCGACAAGTTGGAATTTCAAAGGGTATGTGAAGAAGATGGGTATGGGTATGATATGTAGAGAAAGTGCGTTGGGGTTTGGTGCGAAGATGTGGGGAGTTGAAGCAAGCGTGAAGCGAGGTCGTTCTTTCCCAATTATAACAAATTCAATCTTTGACTTCCACTTCCACCTCCACCTCCAGCAACTCAACACAAACCAAATTCAATCTTCCACGTCCACGGTCTAGTCAACATAACATCAGATCACCATACTAAAAGAAGGTGCACTCCTTGCCGTTGTCATCAAAGAGCCAGAGGAGCGATGACAAATGGTGGGAATTGACGCAAAGGTACGTCCAAAACAACCAAATTGAATGCGTAACTTCTAGAAACTAAATTTTAGACTGTGAAAGACGCCAAAGGAGATGACTTTCAGAACTGTACTCGTGCAGAAGAGTCGAAACTAACTCTGAGAAGACAAACATCTCTAGGAAATACTCGTCAATAATATGTTCTCGTTGTGCTCTCTTCGGGGTTTTATTTGCAGTCTTGCTTCGGTATTTCTTACTGTCTACTTGATAATATTTCAACATCTGTGTCATGGGAACTTTTTGCGTGATACCTTCACCTACCTGAATTTCAGCAGCTCTAATTCCACGTTGTTTAGCAAGTCAGTAACTTGCCTACCTCGAGATTTCCGTCCTGTGGCTATCATGGACGATTCGATATACCATAGCACACTAGCACCTCTCTGAGACACTAAGGGCAAACCCTCTGTGCATAGCATTAGACAAGAAGCAAGTTACGGCAGATTTGGTACGAACTTCGGCACCTCGACAATGGTAGGAGGGGAAGCTGGCGATCCTGGTCCGGGTCTGAATTGGTTCTGCGAGCATCAGCTTATACTTTTATTTTGCTTTACATCAACTGTGGTAAGAAGCAAACCATGGATAGAGGAGACTCTCATTAATCCAACGCACCATAGAATGTTCGATGACGTTGTCCACAAGTGGTCGTGTCAAAATCGAGAGCATCGGCGTCTCGAGAAACCAATCAGGTCCAGCTGTCCTTGCGCAGTGGGGCCCTCCTCCATAATGTCGGGGCTTCGTCCGCCTCCGCGAGCTAGAGCTGCATCGTTCTACATGCCTCATGTATGCCACCAATATGTCGTCGCGATAGAGTCTTCGGGACATCTGCAATAACGACAAAATCATCGCAAAGTCCATCAATTACTCGTCATTATCAAGTTCGAAACATGGTGGGAATGCAGCCCACAAAATCATTCGAAGATCCACAGAGATTCGGGGGAGCGAAGCCAGGAGTGTATGCTCCGAAAGAAACGCTTCATGGTGGCAATCACTACGGTTCGTGGATCTTGAATGCCTAGGTTCCTCAGGTCGACTTTGGCTGGCTAGCTGCGTAGAGAGGCAAATTCTGCGAGCTGGGGGTACGACAGACAACCGGAGGTCCCTCCGCGCAACAGGCCCTCATCGCAATCAAAAGCAATCGCGACCTTTACACCTCCTGATTCTTCAGTTCCAGGTCACATTCAAATATGGCCAAATTCTCTCGAATCCTGGCAGCAACACATAATGAACCTTCGGGAAACTTCATCCAAAATACTTCGCCACCAACATCCGTCATCTCGACACCTCATGAATAAAGCGAACGAAGATGTGCGAAATGGAACTATTCAGTTCGGCCCTCATTTCAAGTCTGGGTGGAAGTCTGGCAGAGATCTGGCTTTTATTTGGCTGAATTCGGAATGGACGTTGTCAAATGTTGCCATCAGCACGTTTTATGGAGAGAAAGGGAACACTCCAAAATAATAGAGTTGGATGCCCATTTCCGTTAAAAATATTCGAGACGATAAGAAGTTCGAGTTCCGGAACAGACTGTTTTTCCACGTCCAAAAGTTGACCTATCCCAGATGTGCTAAACCTTTCGACAAAAGTCGAATAAAGAGTCCTTCAATCCCAAATAAAAATCGGAAATTTATATCCAGAGCACGGTCCTACGGTATTATTCAACTTGTATTTAGAAGGTTGTGAATCTGCATGAGGCTTTGGGCACCTCTTTCTTCAGCCGACGGAACTTTCAATCTCGATGGGCCAGAAGCCGAGGCAAGGAACCCAAACGAGGTCCCTTCGGAAGCCCACTCTGACGAAAACGATGAATCATATCTCCTATGGATCTCCTTTACCGGCTGGGAATATGTTGGTCTGGTACATGCATCGATAAGGTCATCTAGGCGATACCTCTGTTGTGGAGGCCGTAGCGGAGGCATGAGTTTGCTGAGATTACGTGGCAATCTAATCGAGCAGTCGTTTGCGGTCTTTCTTAGCATTTCCTGTAGAGGGCCCGCAACCGGAAAGCCCGCACGAGACTGCATCAGGACTTCTATTCCAAAATAAATAGCTTCAGGTCCGTCTTTGGAGCCATTCTCCATACCTCCTGGGAAGAACCTTGCAACAACATCACTCAGGTGGAGAACAGCAAACATCTGGAGGACTGGTTGGTATCGACAGGTGTACTGAGTTCGATAATGCTGATCGAGAAGGAATAGGCCTTCTTGTGCGTGTGTCCAAATGGTTTCTTCCACTAAAGCAGTTGGAAAGCCTTCGAAATCGAGTAGAGGGCGAAGGAGCTGTATGACCGAAGTTCTGAATAAGATTCTGCATCATCAGCGGAGTCCACTCTACTTGGTAGGCCAACATACAGCAGCGAGAGCACATGGGGAAGCGCCTGGCTATTATTGTTCTCGATGTCTCCAATCACACTTGGTAGATCTTCTTTCCACGCAACAAACCTGCTATATTGCAGCAAGACATTGTGTGCAGAGAGTCGTGGACTTTGTTGGCTGTACAGCATCGTAGCAACGTCTTGTATGATCCTGATCAGTTTTGACTTTTCCCTGTTCGTCGTGGCTAGCAGCCCTGGCCAAGCGGGACACTGATCGCTCACAAAGCGATAGAAGTACCATCGGGCGTCATCGAGTGTCAATTCGTATTCTTCAACTGCGTCGAAAGCCATGTAGTCGACCGTCGCCGGGACTTGGAAAGTCATCTGTGCCCACTCGCTGATTCGGTTAGTGTGTACGCATGAGGAATGAAAAGACCAAAGACTAACACATTCAGATTCTGTACGCCTCGGACCGTGTTCTTCCAAACCTCTATGAACCCTTCGCTCTCTTGGTAGTCCACGTTAGGTAGATTATTGATAGCCACACGTAGGTAAGAGGAGGCGCGCAAACCATTTGCACGAGAACAATCCACTAGAAACATGACCGCAAAGGCTTGTATTGTCGTTACGCTTCGTTCTTCGGAGTTGATGCTATTGCGGACAGCATCGCTGAACTCCTCTCCAAGGCGCACAAAATCCACTTCGTCTGTGCCTGTGCCAGAGTGTAAATGGCACGCCATCGCGCAAATTGCGTTGACTAGAACAGATGAGCAGTAGTTATTAGACTGCCGTTTGTAGTTGTCGACAAAACGTCCCTCACTGAACAACGTATGGACCGGATGCACCCAGGCGAAATATAGCTGGAAAAGGTGATCTAAGACCGCAGTGTCAGACGTCACAGTTGTCCAGTTCGTTGAGGTGGATGTGCCTCCCATTTCGTGATCCGAGACGTCAAAGGTAGAATGCTGCGACGTTCTGGGCGACAAATTCTCGAGGTCCTCGATGGGAGACCGACCCAGTCCTTCCACGATGCTCTCGTATGAATCTCCATTCTTAAGGCGGTCAAGAATCTCTGGGACCTTTTCCTCCGTTGAGAGTGCTTGGAGAATCTGCTCGGTCAAATGGTCCTTCGCTTTGAGTTCTTTGAGCTGCTTGACAAGCTCTTCCTTCGCATGCTTGATATGGACTTCGTAAATACACTCGGAGGTTTCTACTCGTGATGCACATCGTCGACATGGCTTCTTGCCATCACACTACAAGTTGTCAGCCGGGGATACTTGTTTGGCGTCGTGCGCTGAACGCTACGCGTAAAGCCAGAGCCATGCCACTATGGAAACGAGCACATACCTTGGCGCGAGCTTTCTTACAGTTAAGACAAGCATTTCGAGTCACTGATTCTGGAACCCGTCGACGTTTTGACGTGCTGTTACCGGCATTTGTTGCTGCAGTACCTATGTTACCAGCATCAATATCGGTCTCAGCGCGGCGTAGAGGGCGTGGATCATTGCCCGTACCTTCGGAGGTGGATTGGCTCGGTGTCGATTGACTGGGCGTGCTGGTGGACGCACTATCTCCAAAAGAGGGACGAATTTTGCGAAAAGACATTATCGGGATGATTTATATGGCCGTTGCCATAAGAAATATGTGTTGTGAAGACCATGCAAATCTAGTTCGTGGAAGGTCCTGGTGTTTTTGCTGGTAATTCGATGTGGAAAAAGACAGGAATCCGGTTGTGGGAAAACAAGATGGTGGATACAAGAACGCCATGAGAGGTCTTTCTTATGGCCTCGATAGGGACGTCCAGGAACTACGATGCAGTGAAAATGTCGACTAGTTCCTCGCGGAGGAGTCTCCTTATATTGTCGACCTTCAGACAATGAAGTTAAGCAATAGTCTCACCATGCCATTTACTAGGATCGGAGAAGGGGTCCTCGGCCGACGATGAGTCCAGAAACGGGCGGCTATAGGTATCGTGCTGAGGCATTCGATCTGCAAAGCAAGCAAGAACAACGCAGGGCTGCGCAACAGAATATATGAAGAGGCCAGCCATGTTAGTGGTCTGCAGCCCATGACGCCTATGAGGGTATCATTGGTGATCAAAGGAAACAGCAATGTGCCTATTACTGTTTGCCACCACGATCAACTAGGGCTGCATCAACAGAAGTTGATTGAGATCCAAACTCAAGTCAAGGATGTGATGCGCTCTCTGTCGATGCACCGCTTTCTAGTCGATGCAGGGACGTCTCACGCAATTAGAGAATGGGGAGCCCATACCTTAAATGGCTAGTTGCTCTGTTGTGGGAGCACTTGGAAAAGGAACCCTCTTCGAACCAAGGTTTCCAGGGGACCCGTGGGGCTGGCATTACTTTCCGTCATAAAAATAGCCGCGCGTTTGTCGGTCACCATTCCGAGGACCTGAAGATCTTTCTTATCTGATTGTTACCAGTACTTGCTGGCTCTGTTACTGGTAGCTCGTCATGGCGAGTCTCGTTTCTATTTAGACTTCTGGGAGCTGCCTTCAGCGTCCCGGCCGATGAGTAGCCCTGCACCTAGGGGTCCAAAGGGTCCCGCGGCAGATGTATCGGCCCAGCTGTCAAAGATCGTTCCACAAGCTTTTGTCTCCGTGCGGCATGGCTGTCTCGAACCGTCGAGCCAGGCCCTCATCGCATGCCGTTGGGAACATGGGCATCGAAACAGCTGGGAGATCGAAATGTGCAGCGCCCCGGATAGTCCTCCCACGTCACTGTCCAGTAAGATCTCCTTCTGAAAGAACGGAAAGACCTCCGGACTTTACATCGAGATGCGGGGCGGGCTCCGACTCCGACGAGATTTCCGAAAGTTGGGCCCCTCTCAACGCTGATCTGGATTTTTGCGGTTAGCCAGTATGGCCCAGACGGAGTTGCCGTCGTAAGCAGGGACTGTGGGGCTATGATGTAGGCTTATTGAAGAAAGCCTAAAAACCCGTTCGATTCTAGCCCTAACTTTCTTTCAACATCAAAAATCTCGATGTGGGCGGGGATCGCTTTTCTATCACGTGCAATAGCCCCCCTTTTCAGAGTTACACAAAATTCCATCTCAAGTGGAAGATATGTCATTTCCCAGAAGGGAGACCTGCCTTAAATTGGCGAAGGGGGCAAACGGCAAATTTTTCAACTGTCAGAAGACTCATTATCAATGTCAAAGTTGACGTTGCGAGCCGCCAATCAGAAATAACCGGAAGTACGAACCGCACCACTCAGGATATTCGATTTCATCATATGTTACGTTCATGTTATCAGATGCACTTTGCGAATCCATTACCATATCAGCCACTAGTCACACCATGATCATGCATGCTTCATCAAAAAGGATTAGTAAACTATTCCAAGCGGAATACAAAATCGGCACTATCTTTATTGCTAGAATGTCTAGTCGAGGGGTGCTGCTAGAGCTATTCTTCCAACTAACATTAGATAATCTTCAAAACTTCCAGATGCGGCAGCATTATTAAGGTCTCCGTTCCGAACGAGCTATCTGCACGGCCCGCTAGCCTAGCTGCTAAAGGTTAGAGGATTAGAACCCTAGAGCATAGGAGTCGAGATCTAGATCTAATCGGTTAAGTTTCTCAGCATTCGATCTAGAGTCCCATCACATCGGTATCGGCTAAACCCCAGATCTCGCTAAAAGATGGATTGCCACCCTAGGGGTCCAAACGTACCGAGTAGTGAAAGTGTAGATCTTGTGGTCTCTTTTGAAAGAAATGAAGACTATGAAATTACGGAATGGAGTCTTGCCGTGGTAGCGGTGATGATCACCCGCTGACAGCGCTTGGCTAATGATTGTATATATCAGAACTATATGCACACGAGTCAGGCACTGCTTTGGTCGGTGATGACGCTTACTACCTAAAGGAGTTACAGAATTTCCAACGAAACGAGTGTCGTTTTTACACACATAACGAGTTCAATACTGAGTTCGCGCTAGCATATATGATGCAAAGCTAGCTTCAATTCACGGTGACAATAAACTATCGAACCTTGGCTTTATCGGGGTCTTTACTTTTGATTGGTTCTTTTCTAAATCAAATCTGCGGCGCCTTTCCACTGCTCAATAGACCCTCTGATCCCCTCGCAAGGCTCTAGCAAGTACAAACTAAGTAGACATTTCTTTACAATTTGTTGAACACCTCCTCAATAATCTGCTAGGAAGCTTGCTAAGGGATCCTAATGCGGGTGGTGATTGGTGTTTTAAAGTTTGAGTGGGTTATTCTTGAAATTTAATGAGACGAATTATTGACTTCTTGGGCTACGTTACGACGAGGAAGTTCTAAGTACTTCCGCCGCTGCTATCCACTTATTTCTGTTGTACGTGGTGGGGTTTTTTAATGACTCTCTTGAAGCCAGATGAAAATGTGACTTGGATAGTAATGATGACACAGGGGAAATTGTAGCTTCCGAGAGGCTATTCCATAATGTCAGCGTTTGTCGATTGAGATGCTTGGTTATATGTTTGCTCTGACGAGATCACATGAAATTGTAAAGTAACACCAAATCATAGTTGCACGAGGGTCAGAGAGAGCCATGGCACTTCCAGTAGAAGACGATGAATGACTGATCACAAGAATCTCTATTAAGTATGAGAGTTCCTCAAAAATACTATCCTAGTATTTGCCCACATTACAGATGAAACTTTCGAATGGGACTCTGTGCTACTTTTAGATGGCTCTTGTTTGGCCGGTCAAACTGAATGGTAACTTAGCAAGCGCTCCATCACTAAAAACGCCTACAACGCCCCGCAAGGGGAGTACTTCGGGCTAAGTCCTCGAGTAGCATGGACCTATATCAAATTCTATATTACTCCGTTCTAGACGAAATCTACTTCCGAAAATGACTCGATCTCAACAAACTAACTGCTAGGTCCGAACCGAACCGGTGGCGGGAACAGGAAAGGCTGAGTACGAAACCATCAAAGGAAGTTCTCACCGCTCTTCCCTCTCTGAGACAAAGCCGACGCCCGTGCCATCTGGTACGAGATCACAAGGTAATCGCCACTCCTCGGAATAGTTTCAATCTCGCCACGATGAAATATCTTTTCTTCACCTTCCGACTTCCAAAATTGACGGACATGGGTATAAACCGGCTTGCCAATTTCCTGGACGGCACTTTGATCCGGACCAATAGATTTTCATCTCGTAATTTTGTCTATGTTCCGCCTGCGGCTTCGGAGGCGGTTGTGCGGATTTGAAATGGGGTGGTGGTTTGATGCTTGCTATGGATGTGAAGGCAAAAGGGGCAAAAGTAATGTGAGGTGAAGGTACCTCTATGTGAATATGAGGGAACTCGAATTTAGACGAGAATTTTGGGAAGTGGACATCGCAGCCTAATCAAGACCACTAGGCCGTATAAACGTCGATTTCCAGCTCCTTCGATATGTACTCGGCGCACAGTATCATAGCTTCAGCCAGGGCGGAGTTTCGCCATTGAACACCTACTGCTCAAAAGGAGAAAGCTGACTTGCCGATCTTCATTGGAATACACTACCCCCCTGGAAGTAATGTTATCGTGAAGAGAGAATAAGTGAAACGAGGCCAACGAAGAGGAGATGGGGATGCTTGGAAGAAATGTGCCGGGGGTCCCCACTGCGCACATACCGAGCCGAATGGGTTGAGTATCTACATGCTGACTTCTGGACAATTTTCAGCTCTTGTTTGGGGCTCAATGATCATAACGATTGGAATAAATTGACTGATGGTAGAAGTGAATTCGCCATCAGTAAAGCTAGCTCGGCTGTAAGGGTGCCCGATGGGTTGAAAGACAGACCCTTAAACCCAGCCTTTGAGAATTTGTTAAAGTCATGCTTTAACTTCGTGATGTACTATGCGTAACAAGGCACAAGGGAATTAATATTCACTGGGTGCAGAGGCTCTTTAATCTCGAAGATTATTTGCGAAAATTTCAAATTCAGGCTTTTTGAAGAATGCAGCAGTTCCCCACAGGAACTGGATCCTATGATCGATGGCCTGCGTAGTGAACCAGCGGCCACAAGGAGCAAACCCCTGTATAGGGGAAGAAATCTTTGTTTCACGGTACCTTAAACACGTACTGGAAGTAGCTCGAGACACTGATCACAAGTTCAGAGCAAATCCCTTGTGTGACAGCCTCCAATAGTTGTGCTCGATTAAGGAACCACTTGGCTCGCCGACTGGGCAGAATGAGAATGGGGAAAAAATATACCGTGGTGGCATGAACTTTCACAATAGCTTTGCCACAACGGCTTTTAAACACTCACTGAGGTAGTCGACATTTATCATTTCAAATGCCAGAATACATCTATAATACATCCTTTTGGCTATACAAATCTACCATCCTTGTTGCTTCAACTGCTTGACCCGATTGACAGTCGCCTTGAACCCCTCCTGAAATCTCGTCCTCCACCTCTCTCTCCGCAACCTCTTCCTCTTCAGTCCCGGCCGCTCATGAAAGCGCTGCTTCTGGACGTCTCGACGGACCTTATTCTTCGCACAACTCATCTCCACCAACTGAAACGCGCGTCCCACATCAACTCTCTCACTTACAAGCTGATGTCTCCCCATGCTAGGATTCAGACGCAGAGGAACCTTGTTCAGGCCCGGCATCGGCATAATATCCATATTCACCGCATTCATCAGTTCTGCGTCGATTGCTGGCCCATCAGCTGTAGGTTTAGAGCCCGGGACATCCATCATGCGACCGATGTCGAATTCGCCTGGTCTGGGCTGTGACAAACCCCTCAGGAGAGTGGACGCGCTGGGGGAGGTTGATTTGGCCATAGATCCGGATTCAAAGGGGGAAGCACTTGTGGCTCTTGACGGCTTTGCCCAGAGGGAGCTAGACAAACGCGCAAATGTGTCGTCTGTGATATCTTTCTTGGGTTCTTCTGCTTTGGGGGTGGTTTCGCTCGAAGACTCGATTTCGGGAATTGTAGAAGGTGCCGAGGTTGTAGCTTCTGGTCGAATTGCATTTTTGCGACTGCTTGTGATAAGTGTACGACGTAAAGGAGACGCAGAGGTATGTCTTGAGATCAATTGTCTCTGGGTGGCCCATCGAATATTGCTCGAGGGGACGAGCAGAGTCGAGAGGGGCGACGCATTCGAGCGGAGGAGAGCGTCGGCAGCTCTTCGAAGCTCCATTGTCCTTTTTATAGTCAGTATAATCAATTGAGAATCTGCAAAGGAAGTTGAAGTTACATTAGGAGTATTGTCTGTGATTGTGATTTCAATGTCGTTGTCTGGATGAATATTTAGAGAGCTTTCCGGCTACGGAAGAACAGTTGATCCGCTCGCCATCTGCACGCCAAATTTGAAGTTCAAGCTCCACCAACCTCGTGGACTTCTTCGATGCGCCAACGTCCACACATCCTCTACCTCTGCACTTGAAGCTTTGAAGATATCACCGAACTTATCGCTGCATCCCGGTGCATTCAGACTATAGAAATAGATTTTAGCATGTCTTACAATTCTTACGGAGGTTAGTCGACTTCACCCTTCAAAGTTCCCTTTTCTGCGATGCCTATCTGTACAATTACTGACACGACAAGCAGCGTCGCCCTATGGGCGTCCTCCGGGATTTGGATCTTTCCCAGGCCAGAGTGGCTCTCCTCCTGGTATGGGACCACCTCCGGGAATGGGTAAGGCTCTTCATACACCGGGCTAGGATAACTCTAACTTTTTCGCAGGTCCTCCACCAGGCATGTCAGCGCCAGGTACGGCTCCTCCTCCAGGTGTACAGCAAGCCAACAGTGCTCAGGGTAGTCGACCGAGCGGACTCCCAGCTAGCTTCCAAGGCCCACCGAATATGCCAAACATCAACTTCTCAGCGCCTGTTATTCGATTAGGTACGGGCCCTACAAAGCCTTCAACACCATTGTCTGCGGGAGCAGCGGGGAGAAGGGAAAGTCAAGATCCGATGTCTGCTGGCGGAAGGCCAGGTCTAGGTGCTGAAAGAGGAATGGAGGCCCAACGACAAGCTTTGAGGGACAGCATGATGTCTCTTGTCCCACCTACGAAAGAAGAGATTGTACGGACGATATTTATTGGAGGCATCACGGAAGGTGCTGGTGGAGATGATGGAATCGAGCGTATATTGAGCACAGCAGGCAGACTACGAAGATGGGACAGAGCTGTCGACGCCGATGGAAAGCAATGTTCGTTTGGTTTTGCACAATACGACGACCCAGAGAGCTTGGCTACGGCTGTGGAAGTCCTGAAGGATATTGAAATTCCCACCAAGAAGCAACCCCCGAGCGATGGAGTTAAGAAAGAAGAGGGCGACGATGATAAGATTGAAAAGAGCAAGCTACTTGTGTTCATAGATGACAACTCGCTAAACTACCTCGAAAGTTGGCAGTCAAACCAAGGAGATGATGCTGCTGGCGAGCAATCAAGGCTGGATGTTGCGCGGGCAAATCTTAAGGGTGCTCTATATGAACTATTCCACCCTCCTATGTTCGTCAAGATGGAAGATGGCGGCGAAGATACCCCAATGCAAGATGTAGATGGAGGAGACAACGTAGAAGTTGTCAACATCCCTCTGGCGGTCGATGATGAACTCGCGGATATTCCAGCTGAGATGCGGGAAACGGTCGCACAAGAAATTGCTGCATTCAGAGATCGCAGCACCAGAAGAGATTTGGAACGCCTCAAGAAGGAAGAAGAAATGGAAGCCCTGGAACGCCAACGGAACGGAGCTCCCAGACCATCACGCCTCGCATCGCCTCCACCCCAGACTCCCAATGGACCAGCGGCCGGCACGAATAATATTCCTCTCGGCCCACGTGGTGTTCCAAATGCCCCGTCCGGACCAAAAGGAGGCTCTCAAATACCCCGTGACTACCAAAAAGGTGTCACATTTGTCAACGGCAGCGGCATTAATGGCGCCGCAAGTGGCGACGTCTGGATCAACCGCGAAGAAGAGGACGACTCTGCTAGCGACGAAGAGCTCGAGCGCCGCCGCACAGCCAAGAAGGAAGCTGAGCTCGAAAAACAATACCTAGATCAAGAACGCCGCTGGCTCAACCGCGAACGCTCACGCACAGCAGCCGTAGACCGCGAAAAGGAGCGCGAAGGCGAAGATGAAGCCAAAGCCAAGCTCGAGAAAGAAAAGATGGCGAAACGCCTAGCAGCCTGGAACGACGACGCAGAAGCAGCCCGCAAAGTCGAAGAATACTACTCAGACCGCAGCCAGTGGATCCGCAACCGCGCCGTCTTCCGCGCCCGCGAAGCAGCCATCGACGACCGCGACCGCATCGCCGAACAGCGCGAACGCCAGCGCGAACAAGCAGACAAAGAACAAGCACGCGGCATGGCAGATTCCTTCCTCGACCGCCAAGCAGAAGAACTCGAATCCCGCTCCGCCCGCACCGCCCAACAACCATTCAAACTCTCCCTCGGCGCCGCAGCCCAGAAAGCGCAAAAAGCAGCTCCGCCCCGCCGCACAGTCGCTGAAGTCGAAGGCCTCCTCGAAGACGAAGAAGATGCATCGAAATCCTCAAAACGAACACTCATACCCATTAAATTCGACCCGTCGACCGCCTCAGCCGCCCTCTCAGACGAAGAGCGCGACCAAGCTGTTCGCCAACTCGCGGCTGAGATACCGAATGATAAGGATGGGCTGTGGGGATGGGATGTCAAGTGGGAGTTTGTGGATGATGCGACGATTGACAAGCTGAGGCCGTTTGTGGAGAAGAAGATTATGGAGTACTTGGGTGTGCAGGAGCAGTTGCTTGTTGAAGTTGTGGAGGAGCATGTTAGGACGCGCGGGAAGCCGCAGGATTTGGTGGAGGCGTTGGAGGGTGTAAGTTTCCCCCCCTTTTCTTTTGATTTTGATGTGAGAATTTATGAGCTAATGGTTGAAATAGGCATTGGATGACGAGGCTGAGGCGCTGGTTAAGAAGTTGTGGCGGATGCTTATCTTCTTTTCCGAGAGTGAGAAGAGGGGTCTTTCTGCTTAGGACGCAATTGACCGTCTCGAGGACATAGTATTTGATAGTGGTTTGCGGCTATAACATGACTCTGAGGAGGGGATGGATTATGCAGCGGCAACTTAATTGTATTGTACGACTAACAATGTACGAAAGCTTCTAATGCCTCTAGCACATTCTCTCTGCGATTCCACCTGTGTTTTACTGATCCGCTACGCAGGGTGTTGCCACATGACAAACCTCTCGTTTCCCTTGGCGCTTCCTGACATCCTGAGCACAAATTCCTCCTCCGTAAAATCCATTTCTCGCAATTTGTAAGGCCATTCCTCCTCGTCGGTGGGGTCTGACATGATGAATGTCCGGCTTAACTCCCCGAGCGGATCAGTCCAACTATCCATGGTCAGTACTCCTACTCCTTCATAATGTCTGGGATGATGTGGATGATTGTTCTCCGACCCTACCCATAGCGATTTATCTTCGCTCTCCACATTGCTTTTGCTTCTTCCATCATTGCTGCGACGGCTTCGAAACGTGCGAACATCAGTTCTTCTTTGCTTCTTCCATCAAAACACGCTTTTCTCCAAGGAAGAAGATCCTGTGCCTCTCGACGAAAGCTTGTTCCGCCTAATTCAATCAGTGCGCAATCGGGCTCATTGCTAACTAGAACGGACAACTTGGCGTGAGGATTTTCGGTCCTAATCTTCAGCAGCTCATGATCTATATGCCAATCAGTATATGGATGGCATATACACTCAGGATATCTGAGTGGTTCTGGGACATTCTCTTGCTTACAATCCGCGAGCAACCCGCCGTGCGGTTGGCTCGAGCCCGGTTCCATAACAATATGGATCCGGTCGAAGCCCCAGTCTATGCAAAGGTCTCCTAGCTAGATTTGCCAGATTTGTCAGTCATCGGGAATGCCTCAGAGCATATGAATTCTCTCAGATGCATGCTTACCAATTTGCGAGGGAGGGCTCCTACGGAATACGAGCTGACGTGAAAATGGACTTTGTGCACGACAATTTTCTTACAAAAAGCTTCTACCATATCCATGGTCGCGTGGTATAGAGCTCCGTTTACGTCGTTCTTCGGCAGGTTGTGTCTTTTTGCGAAGTCGACGAGCTTGGGCAGGTCCGCAGAGTCGGTTGGGCGTGCGAGGTGGCCACAAGTTGGTGCCACCGTGTACATGCATCCAAATGACCTTCCCGGGTAAACAACTCGCACCGTGTTTTCTGGGGGGATGGACTTACGGATTGTGCTTGGTGAACTTCTCGGCATTGGTTCCATACGGGAGCAATACGCCGGTCTCTCTATACTGCTTGTCTAACACCCGATATGCTGGCGGGATCTGAGCCAGCCACATATCTTTGAAGTGATTATATAGGGGCCTGGATTCACTATTCATCCATTCCTTGAACGCGCTTTTAGCCAAATCCTCAGGCTGTACTGGCTCGAGAAACTGCAAATTTCTAGAATTAATATCCCTTCATGAACAGGTTCTTCGCAAGTATGATACCTATAGCTATTCTGGATGTGTAGAGAGTCATGGGCTATTCAAAAATAGCATTGAACTTTGCGAGAACTTGCTTACTTTCTGGAGTATGACAATCTCTTGATTTTGCAAAGTCATGTACAGTTTTGATTTTGCCTGTGGTATGCTAAACTCGACAGTGGTGTAGTGGCCGTTTTCTTTGCCCATGGGGTCAGCGCTGCGGAATGCGTCAAGTATTTTTGAAGTAACACTCATCACATGAGTACTAGTGAAGTCGTAAGTTGTCAATTGATAATTCTCTAACAAACGTTTGTGTGTCTACTCACTGTATATCCTCTGTGAGAGAGGCCGAGTACCAAAAATGCGTGATGGTTTCAACCGTATTTCCATGTCCAGATCCGTCCAGCAACGCCAATCCAAGCATGAGTATGATCCGCAGGACAGAGTCTGTGGTGTATTCGTTGATCGAAACTGTACATTGGCCGCCGTAGGATGATGGAAGAGTATTGATCGTGGTCATAACACTGCCAAGATCTCCGCTCGTAAGGCATAGCCACAAGTCGTTCTGGTAATCCAGCCCCTCATTCTCAGCCAGCCTGAGAATGTCTCGCGGCGGTTTAGATACCCAGGGAGTCCAGAAAAGATTCTGATAGTACGCTTTTATATCAATATTTTTGTAGCTGTAGGCTTCATCCCAACAGGTAAAGCGATCAAGATTTTCAGGTGGCCGTTCCAGGAGAAGGTAGTCGGCGTAGAGCTTTTCGTATTCGAGGACGGCTTTCTTGCAGTCCCTCTTGTGCATCGAAAAATGGGCCTTCTGGCAGGATGTTCCACAATACTTGGGTGATTTACATCAGCGTGAGATCGAGAATTTGTCGGAAATTCGAGGCCTACCTTGACCAGATGACAGCGTTCACAAAATAAAACGCCCTTTCCTTGGCAGGAAGGACATTCGGCATAAATCTCATGATTTCCTGAGACATTCTCGCGGAGCGGCTCGAGTTCCGTATGCAGATCCATTTCGGTGGGAGCGGACGCCGTGGAGTCCATTGCTATGGTTGTTGTGAGGAGGGATGGTGTTTTGAGGTGGAAAGATCGAGGTGGTGAGGTCGCTTCTTTCTGCCTCTATTCGCTCTTGCCCCAACCACCCTCTTGCCTCCAAATTCACTTTGTAAGATCCCGCTTTCAGCCCTCAAACAGCTTCGCAGATTCTACCACATCGTCTGGATGATTGAAGTGACTGTACTGTATGTTCGAAACAACGGAAATCTCTTCGGCCAACAATATCCACTGAGAATCCGAGATCGTCGCAACTTTGTTTCTGTCAAGTATAATGAAGCACCGGCCCTCAGACCTGCCTCAAAGCTTCCCTCATAATCTCCCACACAGCGTGAAAGATTGAGACGAGGATTTTGGCTAAAGAAGAGAAACGTACCTGTGTTGCTTTACGGGTCACATCACTGGTGGAACCTTTATTCCTTCCAGAATCCAGAATACCCCTCCTGGCATCTCAAACTTGGCCCAAAGACCGTTCCAAAATCTACCATAGGAGTTGGAAGATTGACATGCAAAATACAATAGATGAAGAAAAATGTCTGGAACTAGCCATGCATTAATGTTCAGGCACTCATGGCTGTCTAAACTACAAAGTCAAAGCTGAAACATAGTTCCCATTCAAATCTCAAAGACAGCAAGATCTCCCCCATGACCTGAATGACTGAAATGCAGAGTCCCGTCGAAGAAAACATTTTGTTGGCTGGAACCATCTCCTTACAAAAAGCCCACTCTTGTCAAACTCTTTTCTCAGCATAGTGTAATTCACCAGAAATCCTAGCAACCACCATTCTGAATTCAATCCTCGCCTTCACTCTCGAACTGCACTTATCCTGGTGACCTACCAGCAATGCATCATCCAACATGCATTACTTGGAAACAAGATCCGATAAGCTCATCGGTGGCATAATATTGACGGATGATGCAGATCGAGAGCGCGAACGAGATCTTGAATACCTGGGATCCTCAAGTTTGCGTTCTCTCTCGCGCTCAGCTTCCTTCTCTCTTTTTCTCTTCTGATATTGATGAACCCCGATTGCAGCAGTACTGGTGCTAACTTCCGTACCAGAGATATCGCAGACTCGACCTCGACCTCTTGAAGAATGTGGCTTTCGATCGCCAGAGCTAGAGGAGGGATAGCGTCGGTAATCGGATCGATCTCGTGAGCTGACTGGGCCGCATTGGCCAGCCTTGAGATCCGATTCCATATCCTCACTTCTATCCCAGCAAGAGCCGCAACTGATTTCCGGGAAAGGTTTCCATCTATATCCTATATCCTGCTCCACACACCCAGTTTGCAAGCACTCCGTTTGCAAGACGGAAAAAGTGGCTGCTGCCCGGTGTCTCGGTTTGGGAAGGTAATCAAATAACTCCACTTCAGATCTACTCCACTCTAAGATCATCACAACGAAGCTCATCTCCAACTGACGGAGCTGCCTGACGCTTGCTTGAGCTCATCGCTCCTAGACCGTAAATTTGGGTGTAAAGTCAAGATCTTTTTAGTGTCAGTCATTCTCGTCACTAACTTCCAGGAATTACTGACTTCGTATCGACTCTTTCCTTGGATTTCTGATTACTTTCTCATCACAAATGTGTCGAACGGTAATGACTGCCCATCTAGCAGGTGCCTTGCTCCCGAGGCCCTCGAGAGTGGGCGTTCCAGATGAAATCTTGGTAGAGATGTTTATATGCATCCATCACGGATCATTATACCACATTGCTTCTAGGAATTCAATGGGACCGGTTGCAGATTATGTGGGGTGTAATGGACATGGCCTAGTTAATTGTTCTTGTATCGTTGATGTCCTTTTCGTTACCTAGGTATCTGTGGGCCCCTCCCTACTCATCGATAACAGCCGTTACAATAGTTTTTGAAGCTTCATCACGGAGCCCGACACTCATCTTCCCATTGTTCGCCAAATTTGGCTTCCCATCCAGCCGGTTTCTGGCCTCTATTGCCTCTCTGGCCGATCTGAATTGAATGATCGCGGAGCAGAACTCTCCATCCTCCGTTCGTGGTAGTAACCTGGCCCCAACGCAGTCCTGGCACCATGATACCATTGATTTGAGGGTATCCATGCTGGTATCGAGCGATAAACCTCTTAGAATAATACTGTCAAAGGAAGAATTATCAGATACGAGAGGTGGTAAAGAAGGCGATACTGGTGGCCACGGTGCTTGCCGTATTTCCCAAGTTTGACCCTCAACAACAATGCCATTCAGTCCCTCGGCAGCAGCCTTCGCTTCTTCCGGTGTGGCCATCTGGACGTGATAGTCTTCATTCGATACGGTTCCGGAAACATGTGAGATCTTAAAATCCTCGACTTCACCGTATTTTGAGAAAAATCGGATGACGGCGCCTCTACCTAGTTTGGGGTGGATCCCAGAGACTAAGAGTATGCAATCCCTAAAGTTTGTGGATTCAAGTTCATTATGGTCGAATTTGGTAGATTCTTGAGCACTTTCAGGTCCAAAGCTTTGCTCAAAGAACCCCCCCAATGTATCCAGCCAGTCGGAATGATACTTTTGAACATGTCTTCTCCACAATAGTTTCGTCTTAAAAAGCTTTACGCAGTTTGAGACCCTGCACCTATACGAATTTAGTTTCTTTCCTTCTCTTGTAAAATGACCCATGAGTCTATTATCCAACGCGTCTTCAATCGACTCATCGACTGATTGCCCCTTAGTTGCCAGGCCTTTGTTGGGACGCAAAACCTGCGAAGCTGAATCATGCTCTATTTCAACAAGGGGGCTCTCGGTGGTGTCATCGGATGGAGATTGTGCTGCTATTTTTTGAAATAAACAGTCATCGATGTGGTCATAATAATCCCGAGCATTGGGAAAGCGCCCCGAGCACATTGAGCATTCTCCAATAATGCCAGGTCCGGCTTCTGTAGGGTTCCCTTTCCTCAGTCTAGCTTTGTTCCTTGAAACTCCGTGGTGGGCTATTAGATGATTCTTGAGGGCGGAAACATCAGAGAACCGTGATGATGTCCTTTGTGCTACATTCTTCAAGCTACTTGGGCAGAAACCACAATATATCTTGGCTTTATAGTGTGTCTGTATATGCCGCGTTCTGCTGTCCAGATCCTCGAACGCATGGAATCGACATGTTGGACTCGGGCAATTGTGAGGAATATACCCACCGTATTGGGATTCCCGATTATCAGTTTTGACAGCTTCGAGATCTGATGATGGGACCGGGTCAGAATGAATTGATGAATGACCAGATACGGACTCGACCTCAGCATCCGACGAAGCCTCAGTGGGGAGCGCTGCCAAAGCGATTGACTCTAAATGCTTGCAAACATGAGTAGCAAATGCTCTTTGACTTTTTCCTGGGATTTTAAGACAAAGAGGGCATTTTTGCTGGTCGATGAGTTCAGCCCTGGTCCTCTTTGATGCAGCGAATGCATATCGAGCTTCAACGTCAGTGAGGGAGTTCTTGTGATTTGTTTCCATGTGGTTCTTCCACTCATCTGGGCTTGATAATTCCCCTTTGCAACAAGGACAAGTCCAAAACATCCCAGATCTGTGTTGAGAAAATTCGTGGTCCTGCCATAATTTGCGTGTTGGGAAAGTCCGGAGGGAGTCTGCACACTCAGAGAATGTACAAATATAAGGTTGGAGATCGGCAAACACGTGGACTCTACTGATGTTAGTAGTGCTAGGAGAGGGAAATATAAGCATCTTACTTCCAGTCATATCTATTCTTAATATTCTTGAGCACGTGGCCGCATACGAAACACGGGAACGGGGCACCATCGTAAGCACCAGCAGGTGGCTCAGGTACTCTGAACGAGCTTTTACCGCTTTGGCTACCATCCGTCTCGAATGAAGAATGCGAAGCAACTGTCGGAGCCATGTTCCACGCTGTTGGCATGCTACCCAGGCCAGAATCATGAAATATCGATGTCGGCATGAACATAGATTTGGGTACTTGTTCGACTTCCTCGGCGATAACTTGCTCCTCTTGTATTGATTTTTCCTGAGCCATCTTTCGTCTAATTGCAGCGTGCCGTTGCAAATTTGCTTCGCCGAGGCGGCTCACTAGCTTCGCGTCCGCATTCTTATACTTGTCGCGAACGTGATGGACGTAAGTGAGGGCAGCGTTCGAGACATGAAATTCCAAAGGCGGAATATTGCGGTTGTATTGCTCCTCGGAGGCCATGAGGGTATGTTCCATCGTCGGAAGCAATCTCATCAAGCAGGAGACATATGAGTCGATGTCTTCGGCCGCGGTTCGTTGAACGCCTGGAGTCGAAATTACTGATTCAGAATCATCGTAATCTTCATCAGAGCCGCCGATTTCATCGGCCGTAATAGACTCTACTTTTTCCACAAGAGGTCTCAGCTCCTTGATCAAGTCAGAGACCTCTCGATGCAACGAGGTTGAACCGATTTGAGGGAGTACATCTAGATCAAATGGTAGTGGTGAGCGGGCACTTGGTTGCTGGCAAGTACTCACTGTCTAGCAGGATCTTCGAGATAGCAGCAATAAATTGCAATATCGTGCTTTTCAAAGCGTCAGATCTTTGTATAATTTTGTCGAGCTGACCGCCTCCAAAGCCCTCGCCCCAGAGGAAAAGCCGACTCAGACAGTCTTTGAGGGGCCGTGATTCGATTCCAGTTGGTCCGCCAGTATTCTGAGTTGTTTGGATGATTTTTTTGAGCAGCTTAAGGCAAGTTTGATAGATATGCCACCCAAATCCGCTGGCAGTCACGTCCCAGCCTTCGTTCTCCGACAACCTCGATTCCAGGCTAGTTCCGTCAATCCACTGTTCCAACAGATGGAGCTCACTACAACGACTCTCGGTGGCGGCCATCTTGAGACAGTTAGGTTTCTATCGTCGAGTCGATGTCTAATTTAGTTTGAGATACCCTTTGGGGTTCTCGGGATACAGTATGCAGGCCGAAGTGTCTCGAAAAGTGAGGCGGTTGCTCAGCCACACTCATTGGCTGCCAGCCTGCATACTGCTGTCACGCAGGGCTGTGCGCTGCAGAAATTTTCGACGATATTTATTTTCTGGACAGAGTCCATACTTCCATTTCACAGACAATATCATTTGGACTCTGGCCATGTCTTCTATCATATAGGCATGCCTGTCTGCATTTGTCCTTCAGTTGCCGAGCCCCGGAGCCTTACGATTAGGACAACATCCTGAGAGCCTGAAGGAATGGCAGAGGCCATCGGGATCGTTCTCGGGGTTTTACCTCTCGCTATCGAAGTTGCAAAACGTTACAAATGGATGGACAAAGTGTTTTCTCGATACAGGAACTGCGGAAATGAGGTCACCGAGTTCCAGCGCCGGTTGCATGTCGAACAGACTTCTTTTCGTAATGAAGTCCAGATCTTACTCGCTTGTTTGACAAATTTCGATACCGCCAACAGGATCTTAGCTGGAGAAGATCATCCTCTGGCATCAGATTCCGAAGCAGATGAAAAATTCGCTCGCCATCTGGGAGACTCAGGTACTGCTTGTCGAGGGATCATAGAAAAAACAAAATCGAAGTTGTCTGCCATCCAGGAATTCCTGGAGAAGTCAGTTCCGGTGATTTCCTTCCTTCTGCCAAAGCTTTCCGACATTGCGGCTAATACACTGGCGGCAAGGGCGAGTCAAAGCAAGACTTGATCAAGCGTACGAGACGCAAATTGAAGTTTTCTCTCGCGGAGTCCCACCTAGAATCGAATTTGAGGGACCTGAGCAAGCTCAATGTTGATCTGGTTCGAATTTCGGGACAGATCGGCAGGCTTAAGCAACTGCAAGTTGACGACGCACCTGTCGTAGCCACTCAGAGGACCAAGTATAGAGTTGATCAGTATGATGCTGTTCGACAGGCAGCTGTCCAGCTTTTTGAAGCCCTGAGGAGAGCGTGTAACATTCATCCCGAACACTGGGCGCAGATTCGAGTCGAGCCCGAGCACGTTACAGCCGCAAATGGAGAGCCACCCCTTATTCGATTCATTATGGCCTTTACGCAAAGTCTCTTGATTAATAAGAAAGCCGAAGTAGCTCCTGTGTGGGTTGTTATCGAATCAATTCTCAGCGACTCACTGGCCGAAGAGTCCCCTGAGCACCGAGAAGAAGTTCAACATGCCCTTTCGCACCTCCAAATGACGCTGAAACGAGTAAACGATTCGCCACCACCTCAACCACCACCGAAGAAATTGAGGACAAAAAAAAAGAGTTAGATTCATCAGTGCAGAACCCGAATCAAAACGAGATTCAACACTAGAATCGGAACATAAACAGCGGAGTACTGCATGCACAGCGGTGAAACCGGCCCGGCACGCCGTCGAGAAATCTCTTCCAGACTTCTCCAAAGACCAAAACCTCTGTCTTCAAATCCAGCAGTCCCTCGCCTTCAAGAGAGAAAGGACTCACAGCTGCATAGGATATCTCCAAAGAGGCGATGGCTGCAA
>Ga0247778_1000794_pt1 | contig 24602 bp, 23 predicted proteins | sample UWRJL049202B5_FD_179939 | JGI IMG/M metagenome (GOLD analysis project Ga0247778, IMG submission 179939) | Plant litter microbial communities from Arlington Agricultural Research Station in Wisconsin, United States - UWRJ-L049-202B-5 | ecosystem: Environmental > Terrestrial > Plant litter >...
GGGATGGTGATGGTGAGGTGGAGGTGGAGAAGGGGGAGGTTGTGGTGGCGAGGTGGTCTGATGTTAAGGACTTGGTGGAAAAGGGGGAGATGGAACTTGTTTGAGGGGGGGTTCCTTTGGTCATGAAACTCGACAGAGATGAACACCGAGGTCCGCCTGTCTCCTTCATCAAGGCCCTCTCTTCAGCGAATCCCTCCGTATGCGACCCGGCTGACAACAAAACCGAGAATACTTTCGGTCCTCAGCCCGATGAAGTTATATACACGTAACAAGTCCATGATGCAAGGGCGCAACTCAAATGGAGGCTGAAAATGGATCAACCTGCAAGACCCTTCTTGGTTGGGGACGGCTCACTCGGATCAGCACGAAGAACGGCGGCTGAACTCTACCACGCATACCGACTTCTGTTTTCCGAGAACGAGATGCATGAACGAATGGTCAAATCAGCATCTATCAGTGGATTAGTCGGAGTCCGTGAAGTGGCAAAATATAGCATTGGGCATCGGAGATAATTGCTACTGCAGAAAAAACAAGACATTTTTGTACCCGCAACCGGGATGTGCGGGTTTTGAGGTGATTAGAATTGGAACGACACGAGATGTACGGAACTCAGCGAATCGAACCTTCAATTTGTGAGATGTCCAATTCCTAATGGAGAAGCCGCCCACTGGTAGGACCGGCAGGCTTCACATTGTTGTTCCAGCCATAGGGTGCGGTACGAATACTTCGCCTGCGATGGTGATTTTCAATACAGCACGCCAACAGAAAATACCCGGATAAGTCTTGATGATTGGAATTAAAAAGTCCTAGCGGAACTTACCCTTTCTGTGAATCTTTGTCCGGAAACTTAGGTTACCACCCAAGGCAACATTTACGACCTTGCTTGGAATGAGGGCCTGATGGACGGAACTAGCAAGCAGAGATCAGGCAAGCCATCTCTATTCACGATGATTTCTCAGTTCGCATTTTATCATGCTGTTCGACATGAGCAGCAACTTAAACGACCATCATGGCAGGCAATTTAGAAGGGTTCTCCAATCACACAACAGTGGTGTTGTGGCAGAGACGACTTGCAGATGGCGCAATAAATGCTTCGAACAAGATAATCTTATATCTCTTTATCAAGAAGCCTGATCCAAAGGATAGTAGCAATGAAAACGTTTTCGCTGCCTCCCCGGGGAAATTGTGAAACTGGGTATTGGATCGAAAATTCCTCCGGGCTGTCAGACTTCAATGAGCTCTTCCTCACAATGGCCTTATTAAAACGATCCAGTAGCTTGTGTTCGCAAAAGACATGGGGGGTTCCATGCAGCAGCAGCAACTCGATACTCGCTGGATTGAAGTTGATATTACGAAATCGCAGAGAGCGTCACAAGGTCTGCAGGCAAATTTCTCCCAAGCGGACCCAAAGAAGACGATCATTATTCGATATGGAGACTTTTTCGGAATGGAATGAACGCATCTATTTCGAAGCGCAGAAATTGAGCCCCCAATTGACTTTATCACGAAGTCCCCTACGAGCACATATGCGAATCTTGAAATCACATGGGTTCACGACAATGGCAAAGGATGGAATTTCGATTGCGAAAGTCTAGCCTCATGTTGACGGAGGTCGAAATAAGCTGCATCTCTTGGCCAAGGCCAGACCAATGGCACAGTCGCGAAATTACTTTAAAGCTTACTTCTATCGCCGGGGTCGCATTACATGATGATCCAGTTGGTCGGAGTTTAACTGTGGCTTGCATGTACTACTCCACCAGCCAATTGTAAGCACCTTGCAGAATGGAACCCCATCAATCATGTGAAAGACGCCGTAATTTGCGATGGCTTGTGCTGCAGATAGGGTCGTTTAAGTCCTGGCGGACCTTACAAGGCCTGTACATTTTTGCAAATTTCCTTATTCAGCTGTTGCGGCGTAGTACCCTGTCGCCCTGGATAAGAGGTGTGGATTCCCATTATTTTTCAACGACCATCTTTCGATCTCACAGCATTGTTCAATTGAACAGTTGCTCAAAATCACAGCATTTGTTTTACTTTTCTGTTATAATTCTAGTCGCAATAATGGCGGCTCCTAAATCACCAATCTCAAGTGCGCCAGAAGATGGAGGGGAAATCGGCACCACCATCTCCCCCCGAACCACAAACAAATCACCTACTACACCCTCAAAAGCCAGCAAACTATTCCGCGGCGCCCAAGAATCATTTACACAATCCAGACCTCCAGTGGGAATGTTCCACGCCTTCGGCTCAGTAGGCTCCAACATTCCCACCTTGAACGACATCGAAAAAGGAAACTTCAGCACAGAGGGTTGGTCTGGCCCTGGTCAACGCAGAAACAGCCTCGCGCACCGCGATTCAGATGCAGAAGTGATCCAACGGTACCGCACGCGTACCATGTCCATACCAGTCATTCCGGAATCCACCAAAAAAGAGCCCATAATCGAAGAGAAACCTGCCGATCTGGCGACACCTATAACAGAAGACACGGATCAAATCGCTCCCCACGATCCATCAGTACCGTATCCAAACGGCTACCAATTCCCACCCAAACACACAAAATGGCAAGCCACCTCAATCGCCCTCCGCGGCTTCGGCCGTTTCGTAATAACGCCCTTCGGCTTCCTCCTCACCATCTACGCCCTAAACATCGTAGCCTGGGGCGGCATGCTCTTCCTAATCCTGATCCACGCCACGCCCGCCATGGCGCACCCGTCCTACAACAGTTGGGACAGCGGCGCGAAAAAGTGGCTCGAGATCACGGCGCAGATCTTAAATGCGCTGTTTTGTGTTACGGGTATTGGCCTGATTCCGTGGCGGTTTAGGGATGCGTGGTATTTGGTGCAGTGGAGGTGGTGGAAGAAGGAGGAGGGGCTGAGGAGGTTAGCGGGGATTCATAGGGCTTGGTTTAGACTTCAGGGGTCTCAGGAGATTCCTCCGAATTTTAACCCTGCTACGGACGACCCCGCGACGGCTGGGGTGTCTGAACATACGCTTGCTCTACCTGTCGCACTTTCTCCCGATCCGCCTCTCACCGGCGAACGTGCGTCTCCGTCGAAGTACTGGCTCCTGGATTTCGTGATCTGGATGTTCGTATGGAATACGTTTCTGCAAATCATGCTGAACGGTTTCATGTGGGGCTATGATCGGTATACGAGGCCTGGAGCTGCTGTCGGGGCGCTGATTAGTATCGCGTGTATTGTGGCGAGTGCGGCGGGGTATGTGATCTTTAGGGAGGGAAAGAGGGTTAAGAAAGTGGAGGGGGTGCCGGTTAGTAAGGAGGACCAGGAGATTTTGAAGGAGATGAGAGAAAAGGAGGGGAGTGGTGATTCTGTTTGAGCGGTTTGGGGACGGGGTAAAATTTGGGATGGGGTGGTAATTTGGCGGTTGGCGTTTTCGGCGTCATGAAGGGGATATCAAGGGTGCCCGTGGCTACGAGGCGTAGGCAGAGTCTCATCCAGACCCAGATTCGCAGAATCAACGTTTCAACGACGTACATCAATATCTTCAAATTCCTCCCCCCTTCTCATTCAAATATAAATTCCCAACACCGCATACACATCCTTCTCACTCGGTTCTTCACCATCCACAGCCCAAATCGCCCTAATATTCTCCACGAGTTGATGCACGAGTGTGTCGAGTACTGCGTCTGGTGGGGGACGGCGGCCCAGAGATCGGAGATGGGCTAGGAAGTAGGTGCGTAGTTTGCGGTGGACTTGTGGGTAGTTTGTTGGCATTTTTGGGGTGGTTTTCTGGTGGGGGAGGAATGGGAGAGGGTGAAGCGGGGTGATATGAGGTTTGGGGGGTTAAATTGTGGAGTGGGGTGGGGACGGGGTTATTCACGATGGGTGGTGATTGTTGGAACAGAATGCCAGGTGAGGGAGAAGGGTGGCAATCTGTCCCTAGCACGAAGGACTTGAGTGCTGTCCTTGCTCGGATCTTGTAAGTCTCTGCAAATTTGAGTTAGACTTGAGTTGCATTTCATTAATTGCAAGTATTGTTGAGGGAACCTTTCCATTCTTAAATTTGTGTATCCTCATATGTACGAAGTCGTATCCCCAAGAATTCACGCTGGCTAAATCATAGTCCGCGTCCCAAGATCCCAAACACCGATTCCAGACCAGATAAAGCCAGTCTTTTTACCCCAGATCCTCCTTGTTCCCTACTCATTCATATTCCTCCCCTTAAATATGCCCAGATAATTCCATCACCCTCGAAACTTTCACCAGCCACGTTCACTAGGAAACCCAAGAATCATGAGCAACTGTTGCTCATTGGGCATACTATGAGCAGGTCTGAAGTTATCAATGGCTCGGTTGATAGACTGCTGTACTGCAAACTCTATGTGGGCCTCGAACCTGGGACTTGTCCCCCACATTTTCTGGAAATGTTCCTTGAGTATACCGCGGGCCTTTTGGTATTTTCCCGTTGACAACTGGGATGAACGGCTTGGGGTCTGTGGAGACTGTGGTGAGGAGGGTGAGGAAGGTGAAGATGGTGATGAAGGTGAGGAAGATTTGGTTGATTTTGTGGGTGTGGTGGGAGGGGAAGGGCTAGAAGAAGACATTGGTGGTAGTCTATTGGTATGGTGGTGTTATTTGTTGTGTTGTTGGTCTTGCCTGTGAAGTTTTGTCTTTGGTTGACTTGTTGAAGAGGCTTTTGCTTTGAGCCAGAGGGTAAAATGGGGCGGTATATATACATTTTTTCAGCATTCAATCATGTCTGTTCTATACACATCCAACTACGCCTACTGGCTCACAAGTCAGTTCATATTCGTCACAGGGGCACGAGGACAGGTCATGGTATTGGGTATTGTTACTAACCTCAAGGACATAGATCATCTTCTTGGGTGTTGCCTTGGGGCTGTGCACAAGACTTGATTTTCATCAAGGTCTGCCTTCATCCTCCTTCATATATACCTCTGTACTACTTATAACACATGTTTGTGAGTGCTGATTAAGTTCTATAGTAACAACGGTTTGTTCCTCTGTTTGAACTTTAAAGTCGGCAAGGGGAGGGTTGTCAATGCTCATCCTGGAATGTTTCAAGTTTGTTATGGGAGGTTTGAGTTTTCAAAATCACAATTTGGAAATTATTCAATAAGTGCGTTTGGCACACAGGTTTGATTTTCTGCTTGCAGCAATGATACAGAACAGACTTGTGCTGAAAGCCCTCAGAATAACAGCTCCTCCACGTTCAAGATACAAAGCAATCTCAGGTGTCGATTGACCAGAAGTACAAACAACCCAATCCAAAGCAAACATCCCAGATGAATCAAAGATTCCACATCTTCTCCTGTCTCTTCTTCAGATTAACTCCGTGGTAGTTCAGAATCTCAGCGTCAGTCGGGTATCTTCCAAGCTTTCTGCCAAGTGATTCGACCGCTTGTTGGATACGGTTTTCGATTTGCGTGTTGAGAAGGTGTATGGAGAACCCGAAGTGAACTTCGCGGAACTTCTGGAGGTACCAGTGCTTGATGACGTGGCGAGCATGCTTATAGTCCGGCTCAATCAGAGTATCGTCAGCGGGTGATGAAGGCATCGTGGGTAGAGATGGTGTCTGATGGCTTTGTTGAAAGTGCTCGTTGGAGAGGGTTGAAGGCAGAGAGACTGGTGACTTCCGAAGGACGAGGTACAGGAGGTACAGGAGGTTGGAGGTTTAGAGGTTGCAGAAAGGTCTGGCTGGTAGAAGATCGAGTGAAAATTGCTCTAAATTCACAAAGCAGCATGAGTTTGGCAAGCAACGATTCAATTTGACGCCGGAGTTTGCGAATCCGGTCAATCTTAGTTAAGGTCCAGATACCTCAGGATAGCTGCTTCAGACGGCTCTTTCTTCTTGGCCTGGAGAAGATACTTCCCTAGCAAGATAGATGACAATTTCCACCCGATCATCTATAAAATCCTTGGACATGACCTTATTCTTTCTTGAACTCAAGAGTGAGCCGATCCTTGAGTGCTCGACGCAGGATAGCATAATTTGGCTTCTCCATGGTAACTGACGGCCTGAGAATAGCTCTTTAATTGTAGATATGTTAAGATTTGTTGATCAGTTTGAGATTATATCCAGCAAGCCGACGAAGTATTTGTAAGAGCTGACACGGTTCTCGATTCTCCACCGAACCCAATCACTTCTCGAACACACTTAGTAATTGGGATGAACTTCTGAATCAAATCATGGAATACAATTGCGCCTGCAAATTTACTTGTTAGGTTAAGTCTTTTAGAAGGCAAATTGCTGCGTTGCGCTATATTATGGCTGCTTAAACGTCTGCACCTCCCAGTTTCACATTCACATCAAAAACCAGCCATGGTCACCAGCAACATAACTTCATACCGGGAACTAAGTGACTCGAGGCAAACCGCGCCCCGAGATGTAACGGTCTACAACCTCAGCCCAAGTAGGCAGTTTCTTCCCAGCGTAAATCAAATCCTCCCTCGCGTCATCAATGAGATGGCGGACCAAATTATGCATCTGTACGTCGGGCATGTGTTGGCCTTTGGATCGAAGTATAAAGATCTCATAGCTTTTGATTATCTGATAAGCTTCAGCGTAAGTGCGGAAAGGTGGCATTTTGTATGTTGAGATCGGGTTGGTTCTGAGGGAACTGCGTACTATGGTGAAGGAATCGGGATCCTATTTATACCGCCCTGAAGTTTGCATTCTCGCATTTCGAATCACAGTCCTAAAGAATAATTCAAAATGATTTTCATTCAAGAGTCACAAACTCGCCTGAAAGAAAGTGGTGGATGATGGAATCTGGGCACGGAATAAGCGGGGTAACTTCAGAGGGGCCGATCACGGATGGTAAAACTTCGAGAGCACAACGCAAGTAACCGCAATTCAGCGATAAAAAGATCCAATACCTATCTTGGATTTTTCTTAAGATGAATTGAGTCAACATTATTCAATTCATACCAATACACAATTGTTTCTGCCCTCCATTGCGAGAGCTGCCTCCAAGCAACACTTGCGGAACATTCGTGACTTTTCCATTCTTACACAATAAAACATACGTAGAAGTCACGGAAAATACTGTATCTTGTAAAACAACGTTTTGATTTATCCCAGCTATCATTTCTGCAGGCCGCAATTCCTGAAACCACGCCACAACCCTAAGGCTTCCATACTCCGCACTCCGTACCCGCTCATTTCTTGATATCAAAGAACAGATGAAGCTGCTTCTTAGTTGGAAATGGTTTCCCGGCGCCGATGAACACATTTATAACATGGTCAAGACTCTCGTTAACGAAAGCGTCAATATCTTCATCCTCTGCTTTCACGCCCATGGTACGAAACTTTGCCTTCCATTGCGCCTTGAGAATATCGTAGACTGGCTCGTAGTCGTGCGGGTTCTGCCATCGTGATCGCTGCATATTGGTCGTGCTTATTTTGTTTCTTTCCTTGTTGAAGGTGTTGATGGCTTTGCTGTTGATGATGTTTTGGAGGTGTGTAGTTATGTCGGGGAACACTGGACAGACATCTTCTATCTCCTTTTATAAACTTGGTATCCTGCGAGCTTACAATCATAGCTTTGGTTGTAAATTTCCATTAACAAACTTTACGCTGATTCACAGACCAGAAATATGATACAGAGATTATTGACAAGATTTATAATGTCTCACAGGCTATCGGACTTCAGTCATTCACATAAGGACGTCAAAAAGTTGGGGTTGAGATCAAGAATGTCTCACTCCATGCGAGACTTTCGTAATCTGTAGGTGAATATTGGTGGGTGACGTGAAGTCTAGTACAAAATCTCAGTATCACATAAAGCAAGAGAAGGAGCGAAGAATATCAGATGGTTGTCAATTTCTATGGGAGAATGTCCAAATGTTCTAATATCCAAGATCCATCTTCCCCCCTCCCAAAATGTCTCACTCAGAGCCCATCGACCTCTCATCCATCACAAACTCTCCAGGAATGGACGGAGCTGGCACGAAGGGGGTCCCGTCCGCGGAGTCGGGAGTGGCGGGCCGCTGTGCAGCAGCCGCTGGAGTGCCATACCCTCCAATTGCTGTAGGAGCGCCCCAGGTGGTAGCAGCGGGAGCGGGAGAGGGAGAGGAGGAGATTGGTGCAACAGATTCGGCCTCATCCGATTTCTCAGACGCCGCAGTTGCTAGCTCGGCAGGATCCAGGCCATAGAACTAGGTGAAGACTCGTTAGCACATGCCAGAAAGAAGATTTCCATTCGACTTACCAGGCAAACCTCCTCATCCGTAGCTCCAGGGTACACCTCTTGAACGAACGCAATGTCGAAGGATGCCTTGCTATCAAGGACCTCCCCTGTGACGACAGCGCCAAACTGGTCGAAGGCACTGCGGTAGTGAGCCACGAGCAAAACCTTCACCTGTGGGTGGAGGGGGTCAACACTAGGTATCAGATGATTAGCGGCGCAAAACAGGAGGAATGTGTAGATCAGATGATTGCTATATATTGCGGGACTTACGACACGGAGGTAGACGAAGCTATTGAAAGAAAATGGCGAGGACGAGGGAACAATGCTTGTAGGGTAAATTTGGTGGAGAGGGACTGTTGCTGTGTCTGTTGGAAGAGGAGGCAAGGCGGTTGGCGTTTGTGGTGGTGGCGGTGGTGGTGGTGGTGCTTGGATTGCCTCTGGGAAAAGAAGAAAAAGAGAAAGACAGAAGGCCTCCTTTTATAGTTTTCCACCTATTCCTGATGACGGGACTTTTCGAGCTAAGTGGGTACCATGTACTCCTTATCACGGCTTTCTCTGCTTCCGGAGTTCTTCAAAATGAATATCTCCCCTGTTCTATCAGCAAAAAGTTCCAGAAAATCGAGTAGTTCGACATGAATTCACCCCCTCATCACTAAAATCCGGCGAAGACTTCCCCACTCTGATGGCATCAGCAGGCCCAAATGATGCCGATGGAGCTTGAAAGTTACATTGAGACGGCAGCTATTCACCTTCTGTTCTTGTGGAATCGGGGAGCGTGGAGGGTTCTGGAAATCGGGGGGTTGGTGACCTGCTTACCGAAAAAGTTGTGGGGGCGAAGTTTTGCTGGGTTTTGCGAATGCCCTCTTTTCCTCTTACAACTAATTTAAGGATGGCGTATTTGAGTGGCTAGAACGGGGTTTGTATATATATTTATATAGGAACGTAGGAAATAATCCCACTGGCACTTCAGGGGCAAACAAGCGCAAATGGAGCAAGGGGGTGGCCGCCAGTCAAATTGCGACAACTGGGCAGCGGGGTGCTAGATAGGGCTACGAGATCCACGAAAAGGCCAACAGTGGTACAATAATGATCAATTGACTTAAATATACTCGGAAAAGGCACAGCTCAGGCTGCGAAACCAGTGGAAGGCACAATTATGGCAGACAAAGGAGCGTGGTCATCGGACGGAGGGTCTTGGAGGCGTGGCAAAGGGAATTCGGGGATTAAAACACCAGCAGAATCAATTTTAGACACTTATAAATCATCTCAAAGCTACTAGAATATCCAGTCAAGCGCTATGGTCATAATTCGTTCAAGTGATCTCCACCTTCAACATGCATCCACGGTCGGTCGTCACTTCGCAAGCATGGGCAGGGCAATGGCAATTAGGGGACAAAATTACGACGAGAGTCAAATTTAAAGGCAATAAAATCATACACAAGCAGCCAAAATGGCAAAGGAAGCGTTAGGCTTCCTACTCGTTCTCGTGGTGCGGCATGGAGAATCGAACGGGTTTGGGGCCTATCACTTCTTAAATAGTCTTGAAATAAAAGATTCCAGTCCCTCACGGCCAATCAGAATAGTGCTTTGAAGATCAAATAATCATCTTACGCATTTTGAAAATAGCCGCTGCGTTAAGAATCCAGAAAATTATGCGCAAAGGAAAGGATCCACGGTTGAAGGCACGAGGTCCGGGGCGACGTCCAGCTGGAGGAGCCATCAAGAAGTCGGGCTCGGGAGGGCCATCGAGACGTCGGGCTCGGGAGTCGTACTGCCTCCTCGCAAAGACTTCATATGATTCATTGGTGGACCAGGAAATGCATTCGTGGATCGGCGAAGGGCTGGTTGAAGCCGCGATTGACCCATCTTTGCTTCCCAAAGCCTCCGCCAGCAGCACCGAGCCATCCACCCACACGTAGCCCAACATATATTCGCAGTGTCGAGGCGGCCCTCCGAAGGCGTATTTTGCGTATGGAGGAGTCGCAGGGATCGCAGGAAACGATGGCGAAAGGTTTCCAAGTTGGATGTCTGCGGCCTCGTGTCCTCCATCAGCGGTACCCCAGCTCCTTACTCGTTATCTACCACACAGTACCCCACATCTCGAGTGGGGCGCCTCATAATGCTCCACTCCTTCATCAGTATATATATCTCGACTTCTGCTGGCCGTGTCATCCCTCTCCAGCAACGTTGAAGCGGCTATCTCCAAACACTTCAATCGAGGGGCAGAACTCGAGGACCGTTCTGGCCGCTACGAGCACTCGCGCAAATATTGCGAAGAGAATCACCCAGTGAATGAACGCAAGATTGAACGAATGAATGAAGCATAACACATGTTCTGAAACTCTAAGCCAGGTGATATATATGTTCCGAACGCTCGATAGGAGATTGTGACGGTTGTGTCGAGGATAGACGCTCATCGCCAGGGGAGGAAGGACAGAGGAGGATATCTTGCAGAGACAGTATTCGGTACGGAAAGGATTCGGTAGAGAAGGCGTTCGGCAGGGGATTGTTTTGGGAGGGAAAGTATTCGCTATCAAAATTCTGCGAGAGAACTCGGCGTTAGTGTTGATACTATTGCGGGTAGGAGAGGTGTCGGAAAAGAGTCTGTACTTACCTTGACTTCTCTATCCTATGGAACTGGCATTGTGCTCAAGAACTAGTACTGAGTCTTCTGGCAAGCTCTTCATCCCTCGTCTCCTTCACAACATCAAACGGCTCGGAGTCGGCCACCTCGTTCGCCTCATCGATGAAATTATTCAAGATATTCGCTGCTGTGCAAAAGCGAGTCCCAACGTGATCCACACCGAACTTGTAATTAGAGCCACGGTTTGCTATCGATCTGTAATCAAGGAAGAGCACCGTGCCGAGCCAAATATGTCCCGACGACAGTGGCTGAGTAAAAGCCTTTTCCACTTCCTTATGCTCCTCTGATGATAGCTTGGCGTAGATGCGATCGAGCAATTTGGTCGACAGTCCAGTTAAAGAGATGTAATCTGTTTCGAGGTCTTTTAGTATATGTGGAAGTTTCTCAGTAAGTTGCTTGACCATGTCAAGATAGGTTGGCGGAGGTGCTCTGGCAGATGCCCCCTTTCTACTAGGCGGGCATAGATTGTAAAGTAGCCGCTCTGCCGAGTCAACACCAGCTATGTACCTCTCGAGGGGCTCCGAGTACTCGTTTCGCTTCATTGCGGAATCCAGTTTTGCGGCGGCTCCACCAAAATCGTGCTTCTGCAGGGGGCGACTATTTTTGAGGAACCCCTTGAGAGGTAGTCCAAGCTTCGAGCCGTACCGATGCATCATCTCAACTGGTTTGGTGGGCAATTGCCCTCGGAACGGCTGCTCGACGTGTGTCGTAATGGCACGATCCATGGCCTTCCACTCGCTCTTCAAATATCTCGCTTGCTTTGCGGCGTTATAGAAATGGGCAATAACAATGAACGAAGGACAGGCATTGACGAGCTCGACCCCGAGAGCTTCCATCTCTAACTGCAGACGTAGTGCTTCTTTCCCACAGTAGATAGGATTGCTGTTTATAGTGAAGGTTGGATCGTGGCATGGTGAAGGTATCTGGCTTTGGGGACCGTTAGAGCTGTCGATTGGTTGTGAGAGTGTCCCGGTCTGAAGATGCTTCATGAGCTCGGATTGCTTGAAAGATACAACGTCCGGGTGCTTAATGATCGAATTGATGAAGTGGGAAACATCAACGACGCGCCGAGCACTGCTTCCCCGAGGCCACCGGCGTTTCAGATATTGTAAAGCCACCCTTCTAGAAGGAATCAGCTCTGACAGTAAGCCCATAGTCTGGCCGCGGGTATATTCGATGTTAGGAAACCCATTATCATCCCACATGACATCAAGGATGTTCGCCGCGACTGATCCCCGTTTTCTCAGCTCATCATAACAAGTAGAAATCTTCTTGCCCAATGTTTCGTTGATACTAAGGAGTATTTGACAGTTGAAGGCAGTGGAAACATTGACAGAAGTCTTGTTCCGAGGTTTCTTGAACAGACCTTCAAAACTTTGGGTGGCTACGTCGATCGCTGCAGTGTAGGTCGGAAGCTCCCACGCTGGGTCAATTTGAGGACCGAAAACAAGTGGATTTCTGTACTGCCGTTGGTTCGCCACCGAGGCTTTCATACTGTAAGCATCCAACATAAAGTGGGCCACAAGTCTCTCCTCTTTTGACAAGCGTTCGTCGTCAGAGATGATCCGCGAGAGCCTACTAGCATACGTAGTTCCCGTGTTCAGTAAGCCGAGATTGGAGACAAGATGGTAGGCTTGATCGTAGATCCATTTGCTCGTATACTCTTCCACATCCCCGTCGCTGCTGGTGGTTCCAGCTAACATCAGCTGTTTCATGTCCTCGAAAGAGGTCTTGCTCTTGATTATGGCCGAGTGTTGGGATACGAGGGTTTCGTTCGCATTATGAACGATGGCGAGTACGATGTCCGAAGCGAGACCAGCGGTGATGAGGTCTAAATATTCGAGGTCAAAGTCCTCCCACATGCCGATTATGTATTGTTGGTAGTCGTGGAGATCCTGAAAGAAGCAGTACAATTTGAAATGATCTTCATCGGCTTCAGAGTCTAGTTCGACCTTGCCGCTCTGCGTTTGTGACTTGGAATTGCTGAACGGAGAGGCATGAGCGGACTCTAACTTTTCATAGTCATCGAGATCGATTTCCTCGACTTCGAGGGCGAGAAGTCCTTCCGCAGAATCTGCACCGGTCCTGTCCCCTTCGACAACTTCCACAAAGCACGAACTGAGAAGTTCAAAGATTTCCACAAGGGTCGAGATGAAGTATCTGTGCTGCGAGGTGGAGGTATGATCTGCTGGGGTAGTGTCCATATGTCCTTTGTAAAATTCGTAGAACCGCTTGCGTTTGGCGATGGCGCGACTGATGGCATTTTTTATGGCTATTGACACCTGGACCTTCGGCCTACCAATGTTTGCCAGGAACCTGGCTTGTGCTAGGAGCTCACGGGTGCCGACAGTCTTCTTCGAGGTACGTTTTCCAGGTTGGCCTTTCGATTGCGGATCTGGCGCAGGCTTATATTTGAGGTCGCGAGCGGTCGTTGAGATCCATGAAGTAACTATTTCGGTGTCGATTTTGTAACTTTGGTAGCTACCTCCCATCCGTGGTGGTAGCATTTCTAAAGGCTTCTTAGGAGGACTTGGAGCGAGGGGCTGGGCAAAAATTCGCTTGCAAACAGTCTGTAGCTGATGAAGAAAACGAATGATTGGACAGAGTAATACAGACAGATGCAATGACTGCGATGGCTGAGATGTGGTCTGACTTGCGCGAAAGTTTGGCTTGGGGAAAACAAAATTGATTGTATGTTTTCAACAGTGGCAGCAGATCTTTTGGACGAGGCTAGGAGACCCAACAAGCGAGCCCCATCGACCGACAGAAGGCTGTGAGGCCGAAGCGACCCCTAAAGCGCCGTGGACCTTGATATGATGAGTTTAATAAGCCTTGTTCATGGTGATCAAGCTTCTGATACGAAATGGCAAGATCACATTGCAACACAGGTAGGTCATTGGGTTCAGTCACTGCGGCGTCGTACTTAAGGCTCTCACGCAATGCGACGGGTTTTCTCAATACAAGCAAGCATCGAAAGAACTTCCTCGCTCGAAGGCATGTCGATACGCCGCATGGCGCGAAGAACTCAAGGCAAGATATACTACTGCTCTCGACAAGGTAGAGTTCAACCAGAAAGGAATTTCAAGGAAGAGAAAGATGCTTACGCAGAACAGATTTGAGAGCGAGCTTCCTCTGCAGTTATATAACGCTTCCGACATGCGAACATCGACCAAACACGCGCTGACTCTCCTGCAATAATCGCATATACACACAAGCAAGTCATAGGGCAGATACAAACGGGAGGGCAGGGGTCAGAAGCAGAGAAGGAGGGATGAACCCCATGATAGTCACCTCCGAACGACTTCAGTACCCGACTGATGTCACATACCAATAGCAAATCGACGGAGCAAAGGCATAGGCATGAGAATGGAGACGCAGGCTGAGGACGTGGCATCACACATTTCAGCCCAAGTTTCGTGGACACACCATAGCATACGGATGGAAACACATGTGCGACTTTGTCAGTGGAAGCGGAGGGGTCAGATACAGAGAAGCGCCAGGTCCAAACAGCGGGCATACTGTTGAGTAAAAGGCGCCTACATGTTGAACTTGCGCAACGGCAAACGCCTCACAGCTATGTGTCGCTCTTACACGCAAAATCATGACTGAAACCAAGGCAGTTGACAGGTTCATCGCCGTGCGAACGCTCCTCTCAACGATTCCTGGCTGTTTTTGCGAGCTCAATACTTGGCCTCTGAGTTGTTATCACCACCTTACCTAAATAATGCGATGTGGCTATGGGGAAGTTTGGCACATGGCAAAGGTCATCCAACAGCGATCGATGACGCGAGAAAACAGCGCGACGAAAGAACATGAGACAACAGGAATGTTGAGTGAAATGCTGGCACAACAGCCTTATCACGCCTTCTCCTTTTACATGCTGGCTGCAACACCAGTCGAACTCGCTCTCCTTCGAGCCAATGTATGCGACAATCGAGGGCGGCTTCCATGCCCGATCACAATTGAACACAAATACGGAGAAGGGGTAGGTGTACGCATTGCAATGCCCGGGACGTCAAAACAACCTGGCCTGGTGTGTATTCGAGCGATCGGGGAGGATGCTTGGGGTCAGGGTACATTCTCACTTTATACACTGGCGGAAACACAACACGATTTCCATCTCCTTCCTTACAGATTTTGGCAATAGCTGGGAAAGGCCGCCGCCCCAGGTCAGGATTGAACATAAAAGCAAAGCAGGCGCCGGGAAGAGGCATTGGAATAAGCAAGACATCTTGAGGACCAACTTGTATGAACAATGTCGGAGCAATCTGAGAGTGATACGCACTGTCCGAGTCATTTATCACTTCCGGTTCAGAATCTTGCAGACTAATCGAACTACAAATGAAGGCAATTGCCGATGAGAACGCGCGAGAACCAACGGAGAAAGCCTGTCAATGGAGAAATACACTCAAGGAAGCAAGTCTGTCAGTCGCTGGACCAAAGATGTGTGATCAGATGAAGCTTTGCCTCTACCAACGGCAAGGCATCTCGAAATCCTACTGCTGGATGAAAAGGAACTCTCAGGAAAAGGTCTTGCCTCATGGAATTTGTTCAAACCATGCCACAAAATACTATGCTGCAGTCCTCCCAGCAGGTGGCACAGACGCCATTGGAAGCTGAGAGCTATCTTAATTCCGGTCGACAAGAGGACGACATGAATACAAATCCCGCCAATCATTCAGCGAACATAAAGGAAGAACGAAGCCATTACAACCCGGCCAATGTCGCACTTGCTGGTCTTGCGGGTGATACTGCTAGAGAAGACAGATTTCGGATCTGCAAAGTGAGATACACACATGCGGCAACGAAAGGCGATTGAAAGAGAGCGGACGAAACCAGGCACAGCAACGCGCACGATTGAGAGATAAGGGCATATGGCATAGCACTTGGCTGGACCTCCTCGTTGGGGTCGTTTGTTCGCAGGAATTGGAGAGAAGCGTGTGCGAGGAACGAAATCAGGCACAGCAACGCCCAAGAGCGAGGGACAAGGGCACACAGCATAGCACTTAGCTGGGCCTCCTGCGTTATGGTCGATTGTCGGCAGGAATGCGAGAGGAGCGTGGTATTTATAGGCGTGGTCCGAAAGAAATGAGAGGATCGCGGAGATCAGCTTGGATGAGGGCAATGAATGCGGCGCGAAACGAGATAGACAAGAGCACACAGCATAGCACTTGGCCGGACCTCCCCGACGGTCGTCGATTGCTGAGAAGAATGCGACAAGAGCGTGGACGAGGATTTGTAGGCGGGTCCGAACAGAAGGGACAGCCCAGAGAGATCAGCCTAGACAAGAGTAACCGATGTGGCGCGGAGAGAGAGATCCCACGAACAAGCAAGCGCAATCATGGCTGTCAGGCAAGGACGACAGGAAGGCGCAAGATTGAAAAAGATGGCGCCCTTGTGAATGCAAGTGCACTCCGAAACTTTGGACAGCAAGTGCGAGTCTGAAGAAAACAGCAAGCAGGAGCGATGAACATAGAGAGGGACGCTGGAGCTGAAGAGTGAGTTTTGCGATGAAGCGTGGACGGCACGAACATCGCGTGGGGAAGCAAGTGCTCAAGCAAAACAAGAAAGCAAGCCCCCCCAGGGAAAAAGCCGGGAGAACCCCAAGAGAGAGGCCAAGGCTGCTGGCAAGGTACTCTGGGAAAGGCAAGGCCTTCCAGCGAGAAAGGACGCGGAAGTGCGGGCTGGCAAGAGAATGCAGTGCATCGCAAACTCAAAAGAACCGTGACGGACGATGTCGTCGTTTGGCTTTCAACCTAGCGACAAAGATCCAAAGTTTGACCGGTGGCAGAGTCTGAGCCTTGGGGAGAAAGCTATGCCATGTCGATACCTTCGATGAGCCATGGTCTGCATAGTTGTCGATGGCCTCAGGAGGCCTCTCCGTCTTGCTCGGTAGCAGCAGTCGCGTCGTCGTGGGCAAGGGCAGTCTCTTCGTTCCTTCCACTCGCTAGATGATATCTTGATGCGAACCCCAATCTCTTGTTCCAGAAAACGAAGTGAATAAAGCGTTAAGCCACGTCCAATTGCCTTCACCCCCCCTCACGTCCTCGTCCTCGTCCACGAGGTGAGGTGAGGTCAAGATAAACTCTTCGCATGTGGGGCTGGCTCAGTCGCCGTGGCTTGGCTGCTGTAGGGCTCATTAAACAAGCACGTGCTTTGTTGTTAGAAACTCGAAATTCTGGGACATGCGTCGCCGTCATGGAACAAAGCAATTTCTGAAATATCGCCAGCGGGAAAGATAGAGGTAAGTGAAAGACGTTTAGGCTTGTGTGAGTTGTTTGACACACGTGATTGCTTCCCCTATTCTGCTAGCGATGCCAGTCGAGGGCTGTGGGCGGGGAACGCACGGTTGAGAATTATTTGCTTTGGAAGCGCGCACTATTTGTCACGAGAATATACTGGTATTCACTATGAGTTCCTCATGCGATTGTTTCATTTCAGATGGGCACTGAAAGTTTTGTTCGTGGCTGATCTTGAAATTGAGAGCGTGCTCGGTGGACGAAGTTTGCAGGTTAATAATTAAGGGAATAGCTCTAAGATTAGATATCGGAAGGAAACTCTTGCTAAATGGGATTAGATGATGTGCTCTAGTGATAAAAATAGTAATTTCTTTGCAAATTATCCATTTCTTTCTACTAAATATTTTCACCAAAAAGCCGATTTTACCAAAGCCCAAAATGATTACTGCCCGCTCTGTTTACCACACAGCTCTTCGGCACCTAGACGCAACCACAACTATGATCATTACAAATTCGTCGGCAAACAATAAACCTGCATTTTATACAAGTACGCTCTTAACATCAATATCTTCATTTTTCACTCATTCATGGTATCCTAAGCTCTGATATCAAACAATCTAATGTTCCCCCCCTCATTCGCAACAGCCAACATATCACTCTGCCTCCCAAACGCGACCGCTGTGATCCTCCCCAACGGCGTCTGATCCGTCGGCCAATTCCTATACACCGTACAACTCGGCAAATGCGCTAGCCTCAGCCCATCCTTCTTCCACTTCGTACTATACGCCAACATCTGCCCATCCGGGCTAATCTCCAAATTACTAATCGGCTTCGTGAATTGATCGAAACTGCGCTTCGGCTCTGGCCGCTCGGGAATTTCGATCACGTCTTTGGCTGTGGCGAAGGTTTTGCGGTCATAGATGTTGACGATGCCGCTTTGGGAGCCGATTACGATCCATCTGTCTCCGCCGAGGGATTTGGGGCCGTGCTTGCCGCCGAGGGTGAGAACTGTTGGGCCGTAGCCGTCATCTATCCAGCGCGCAACGTAGGATCGAGACTCGACGCTCCATTCGCCGACCTCGCCGCCTTTTCCGACGATAGTCATGCCTTCTCCATCACCCCACCATGCGAAGTCTGCAACGCCGTTCTTGCCTTCGATTCGGGCTGCTGCTATCCATTGCGTAGAGCTAGCATCGAGAATATTGATGGTTCCGCCGCCTTTTCTTGAAGATCCAACGAGCGCCATGTACCGTCCGCAGGGACTGAGCTTGAATCTCTCCATGCTCTTTTGCTCTTCCTTCTGTCCGTAGACTCGCGTGACTTTTTGTATGTTTCCTGAAGGCAAGTCCCAAACATGGAAATACTTCCGCCGTCCGGAAAAGAATATTTTGTCTCCATGAGGATATTGAAATGTAGACGTATGTAAAGGTGTATTGCGGACGTGGACGGATGTTAAGAGTGGATGAGGTGTAGGATGCGCATTTGGCGCGATGTGGTGGAGGTAAAGAGTTGATGCAGGGCCAGAGGATAAGAGGACCGGGTATTCAGGGTGAAAACATAATGAGGATATCGCTGATGGTTGGGCGGGTATATCTCGAGACCGTTGTATATCAAGGACTTCTGGTCGAAGTTTTGGTCTCTTCGTGGAGCTGACCGGTGTTCTCGTAAGAGAGCTCGCATCTTGGAGCAGGCGCGCAAGAGGTAGAGTTGAGAGATCAGATTCATCAACATCCATATCGTTTGAGGACATTGAAGAATCCGAACCAGCAGATGACCTCCGCCGCCGTTTCGAAGGTCTCGAGGAAGACTGTGCCCATTCCGGAACCGGGTTCAGCCGTTCGAACTGCCTCCTCAATCTCCTTGTGTATTCCTTCCCACTGACAATATCCTCATCATCGTTGACTCGGAGTTTTCGTAATCGAGTATTTCCCGCCAATGAGACTGCCAATCGATCATCGTCGCTGTCTTCCCAAGCCGGCGCATTTCCTCCATGGCCATCATCGGAGCCTGGACGTGGTACCAATGCGCTTGGATCGAACGCAGATGGTCCCGAGTCGAGGAAGAAAAGCTTTTGGGGTGGTCAGTCGCGCAAAGCCTGGAATGGCGGGGTTGTTCTTACATCTGCATCGTCAACTTCACCCAAGCCTCCGTCCCCCTCAGCATCCGCTCCTTGGGAATCTTTGCTGCCGTCAGAGTCCTCCTCGTAATCTACATCCTTTCCTTGGCCCAATTGCACCTTGAAAGTAGACCCATCTCCAAAGACAAGCCTCTCTAATTCCTCCTCTTCCGCGTCTTTTTCATGTATGTCGAGGCTTTCATTATCGCTAATTTCTGGATCTTTTTCCTGATTGGGTTCCGGTACTGAGTCTTGCGCAGTCTTGCGACTTGCAGAGAGCTTTATCGACCGTTGTCGAGGCATTATGGCTGGTGTTGACAAGTTTGACGTCGCTCGCAACTTTTTCTGATATCTTAGAGTTTTTTTGCAGGGGTCTTGGGCTGCGGCCGCGTCACGTGCGATTGCACTTATAACTTCATTTCGATCTTGTATTCTTCTCCATCATCCTACAATGTAGAGCTTCAAAATTTACATGAGCTGCGACAAACTCTGCTTCAACTTTGGCTCTCTAAACTGGCATAAGGGGCTATGAAGGACGATTTTGAGGCCATCAGCAGAACTATGACCGGTGTCAGCTGGCTGAGCGTAGGTCTCTGCACTGAAGAGAATGAATTTTGAGGCTGAGTTCAACTTCAATTCATGATGAAATGCTTGACTTCAGAAAGATTCATGAATGAGGTCCCAACTTCGCTTCAACTTCATGAATCTTCATGAAGTCAAGGTTGAAGAAACCTAAAAATAGATATTTAGTAAAAAAACACCCATACACTACAAAAATGTCCCCAAAAATACCGCAAAAAATATATCTAATAATATTTAGAAAGATTGAACGCCCCACGATAAGTCGATATTTTTTCCCTACCAAATAACTTTGTAATTGATACGTCTAGATTGTAGTAGGAAACCTGCTAGGGCCCGGAGACCAGGCCTAGACTATAGCCCTAAGTTCATGAATCTTCATGGACTAACCCCCAAAATTCATGCTTCATGGGCATCCTCTTCAATTTATGAAGTTGAAGCGCTCTTCACTTCATAAATATTTAACTTCATATCTTGAGTGCAGAGACCTAACTGAGCTAGCCTCTTTTCGCGCAGAATCCAACTTGATTTGCTTTATCTGCTCGGATTTCATCGTCGTTCTCCTTCTCTTGGCCATAAACAACTTGCGTATGACTTCTGCAGCATTTGGATGCTGATTTTGTGACTTTATTCTACAGACTTTGATGTCTTACATGTCAGCGAAATTGATTAACTACTCAACATTTCTAGTGCCATGTACGAGCGAAGGTCGGTCCAAATGCATGGGCCCCAGTATTTAATCTGGAAAATGCTTCGTTAAGGATGCAGACCTTGCCGCTACGGGGACTTGATTGGAGTAACGCTATCAGTGTCCACCTGGGATCTCCGATTCCAGACCACACTCATTCACCCACAAAATTTGAGTCTATCTTAGTCAAACTCTCGATGGAGATTGTAGTTTATTCAAAGTAGGATTGAGTTTCGTCCTTCTCCTCCAGGGAGTTTGTTTTGCAACTTGAAATAACAAGCAACGGAGCAAGCACGACAACCAAGCCTCCGCCAACACTCTTGGCTTTCTACTCTATTCTGCGAAGGCTACTGTAAGTTTCATCGATGCAACATTGCACAAGACTCGAAAAGCTAACTTTGGGCCTTGCAATGAGCAGAGACTGCAGCAAATGCGAAATGTTGCCCGATGATCTCAGCGGCAGCTACAAGGCCTACAAATCTGACACCAACGCTTTCGTCACATGGCTCTCTCGTACGGCCCTCGCATGCGGATACAAACTTCCTCGGGCCAATGTTGACACTGGTTCGAGTACAAGATTGAAGGGGAAAGCGCGGAAGGAAGCCAAAGCTGCTACCACTGCTACCAGCAACCGAGGATCAACGCCTGCCACCGCAAGCAAACAAATGATTTCGACCAGCGATCTTCTAGCTCAAGCAAAGCACATCGCTAACTATAAGAAGCCTCCGGTCAAAGTCCCAGTTGCCATTCAGTATGTTCTCCAGCAATCTATCAAGGCGAGAAAGCGTTGCGCAAGTTGGTTTCAGAAGACAACTACAGATGACAATTCTTCCGATCACCACCGCTCCACTGGAAATGCCATCCACCAACATTTCATTGGAATTCTAGAACTCGCTGCAAATATCCTCAAGCCATGCTTCGACTCCTCCCCAGCTTTAAAGACGAGCACATCGTGTCCTGATAACCCTCGATGTTCAGACAAGGCGAACTCCAAAAACTCCCTCAACAATCGTTTCGGCTCCCTCGAGATTGAGGAAATCAACGAGCACGAACTTGCTTTGATGGTTCCTGCGGCACTCGATCCATCATCAACAGCTTCCAGAAACTCGAAGCCGCAATCTCGAGGCGTCTTTGAATTGAGAGTTGATGTCCCCGATGAGCTCCCCTTCATCATATTCTGCTTCTTTGAAGATATGAATAAGATTCGAGAGTTCTTGAACCGCATCTGGGAAAACGTGGCAACCGAAAATCTGGATTACATGGCAGCATCAATTACCACCAATGCTGCTCTAGAACTTGTCCGCAAAGCTGAAGAGGAAATTATAATTCTCTACCCAGAGTTCCGAACTTCGCACACGTACCCAACGATGTTTCGTCGACTCTTTCCGTCAACCCAGATATCTTTCTCCGGACAGATCATCACACAACTCGAAAACATTCCTCGTGGCCCGGATTCAGAGTTCAGTTTCTTCTCAACTTTCATATCTCTGCGGAACTACTGTTCGACCGTGCAACTGGAACCAGACAAAGGCCCGTTCTGCACCTCTCTTGCTAGTGTATACTCCGCAATGCCGACGTTGACCCCTTTGAATGCAGAATGGGAGACTGAGGATCGCCTGCTGGCCCAAATGTTTCTCGATCTGGAGATGAAATTCGGGATAAATGTTTTGAAGTCCCGTTATGAGCAGGCGCAGCATAAAGGTTGGCTCGCCCGAGACAGCAAGACATCCTTTCGACCCTCGTCATTTGAAGACGAGATACTCACAAGCTTTGATTCAGTGCTCATTGATGGACGTCTTAACACACATGTTGTTTTCAACGCGCGCATTCTCCTTGACATTCACAGAATCATTGGTCCCCAAGTTCAAGCAGCCTATGAAAACTTACGACTTAGGGGTGCGATCGCAGAGAAAGTACTTGGCATTAATTGGACTACACAGCCGGCGACGAAAGCTCGACCCGCAATTATACAGAATCGCGAGGAGCTATTTGAAGACTGGCTTCGCGAAGATCTGGCATGTCAAGCTACATGTGTTGCATTCACAGTGAAACAAGTCATCAAAGAGAATAGTATCATTCTTAACAAGGAATGGCTCTTCTCGTCTGGAATGACGGGCACCGGCTGGGCTGCTCGTTCACCTCCAAGTGGCGATCCAGCTACTACAACTTTTACGATTTGGCCATCAAAAGATATATCGTTCTTCGCAAACAATAATCCCATCAATGCTGGACTTGAATCCCTCAAGCTTATGAGCGGTTTACACAAGATTGGAATCGATTTAGCAAATGCCCTTGGCTCTATTGGACCTATGGCTCATTTGTATAATACCCTTCAGCAAAAAGGCCTGTTACGAGGACGATGGTATGCTTTAGACAAATTTATTGAGGCGCATATCAACCCCATTTTCAAGGGTAGCCTGCCTTCCAGTCAAGAGCAATGCAGCCGCCGATTTTTCCTGCTCATACAAACCCCTGTGGAAGCTTTCGCCAGCGATGGTAAAACGCCGGATTTCGGAAAAATATTGGTGAACATGAAGGACACTTTTCAACATGAAAGACTCACTGGCCCTCTTGGCGAATATCTTGAGGGCAAATCTAGCGCCGAGAAGCTTCTCTATGCTTGCCAAAACTCGGGATACAAGAAGCCTCGCAGGGCGCCGCTTACACAGCGAGAAATGCTTGCCCAGCTTTGCGAAGGCATCTCCCAACTCATACCCAAACTCGACCATGACATGATTACATTGACACGGCAATGTAACAAACTCCTTGATCAGATTGGCAGGAAGCTTGAAATAGATGTCGGTGACCAATTCTCTAGTGAAAAGATTAAGCGGATGCGTCATTCATATATTGTATTGCAAATACTATTTGGGTGTAAAGACGAGCTTACTAGGCTAGAGAGTCAACTGAATAGTGGGGTAGATTTGGAAGAGGATTCTGGTACTTCCTCTGATCTGAAGACCGCCGCTGAAGTCATCCAGGATTTCCTTGCCGAGGCGAATTATCCAAGTTCTGTTCAGCCATTTGACGTGGTCGCAATCGCAAAGAAATCAGTGGCGGAGTATACGACAAGTGGTCCTACGCGTGAAATGGAAAATGCCTACAGAAGAATGTTTCGGAAGGATTGAGAATGCGTTGGATGTTGGGAGAGTGCGCATATCTAGCAAGCATGTTGCCAATCGGCACTGTAGACAGAAAAATGATGCGTATTGAACAATGAACTCAATCTTCTCCATGCCGTAGCCGTGATAGTGACTGGTGAAATACAATTCTCGAATCGTTAAGCTTCCCCCCGCCATTGCCTGTAGGCCTTCCCGTGAACCTTATGCGTACATGAATGGTAACATGATTCCATTATGTTAAGTCTATAGTACTGCATGATATTCAGAAAAAATCAAGGTCTTGCAAAAGGAATCAAGGATCTGACAGCTTGAGAGGTCGTTCGTAAAATCGTATTTGGCATAACAGTATTCATCATTTTTGGCAAATCGTAATGTTGCGGCTGCGTCAAGCAGCACTGGCATCAAACACAGAGAACTGAATAGCCCGCACACTTAAGCTTGACACATCAGGGGAAGCTTCGATTTCAGTTTGCGGTAGACTAGCTTGCGTTGGAAATATTGCCAGTCCGGAGAAAATAAGAGACAGGTGGCAGGTTATCTGACGCAGCTCTTGTTATCTACTAATGTGCGTTAGCTATATATACATGCAATGGTACCTGATCATCTGTTAGGGACCTGGGCTGGCTGGGTACAGACGCTATGGGGCCACAACAATATTTCGGCCGAATCTAAAAAAGTAATAAGAAGTGAAGCTCCTAAACCCTTTATATCCCGAATATCGTTCACTGGCGCCCCATATGCGCGCCATCCTGAGGCCTTAACATCATCAGCGTGTTGAGAAGAAGGTGGTGGGGCGACTTCTGGTTCGATGATAAGCCAACAATTTAAGATCTACTCACTGGCATTCACATCCACAGCAGAAAGCATTTGAACGAAAACCATACCATAGATCAGCAATCTTTCGCATCGTCATTTGACAATAATCTTGCGCACTCCTCTACAAGTTACACGCAGGAGGCCGGTAAGTCTGACCTCACTTAATACTTGTGAAGTGCATCGCTAATGTTGACTGATTCTAGAACTACCAAATTCAATCCAATT
>Ga0247778_1000795_pt1 | contig 24594 bp, 33 predicted proteins | sample UWRJL049202B5_FD_179939 | JGI IMG/M metagenome (GOLD analysis project Ga0247778, IMG submission 179939) | Plant litter microbial communities from Arlington Agricultural Research Station in Wisconsin, United States - UWRJ-L049-202B-5 | ecosystem: Environmental > Terrestrial > Plant litter >...
GCGTTCTCGAGTGGGCGAGCGGGAGGCGGTGCGGTTGTGGGATCGAGGGGGGAGTTTGGGCGTGATTGGGGAGAGGATGGGCGGGATGGGGGAGGAGTCCATTGTAGGTAGTAGAGATGCTGTTTTGTTAGTATTTTTCCGCGGTGGTTAGGTTCAGCGCATGGCTGAGGTTTGGTTTAAACGAGTGTTGGTCCTGGAGAGGATGGAGAGAGTTGGTACATGATACTGGAGGAGGGATGGGCGATTGAGTGTGAAATTAGGTCTCTTTCATGGTCGCTGGAGTATCAAATTGTGCCGCTGCAGCATGGTTGTCTGTGGGAGGCCGTTGTCTCAGACAATTTAAGGTTGATAGGTTTCAGGGAATTCTGAGGTATCAATGGCTTCAAGCGATGCGACAGCCAGCGGATTGAGGATGGGAATAGGAAAAGGAAGAGGATATAAAAACGGATGTACAGGCGTAGTACAAGCCAAGTCTTGCAAACGATTAACGACGACGTGCTGTAGATGTGGATTCGCTTGGCGATCATATGCAGCGAGCCACGAGGCAGAATACAGGGGGCTGACAACTATTAAATGCTGCATTTCTTCATATTTCAATCTAACAGATTCTTAAATAAAAATATTATATCTTCATAAAAAAAAAAAAGGCACAAGGGTACTCTGCACGTTTTAAGATCCCTCCAAACTCTAACTGTCACCTGCAGGAAAGGTCCGATCACGCAGAAAAAAGGTCTGAACTCAACCAGTGAGAAGCGAGAGAAACGGCTGGTCAGCAAAAAAAAAAGTCTGGGGAAATATTGCGGCTCCTTTCTTCAACCTCCACATAGTAATTGTGTGTCAATGGCAGCAAAATGATACCAGTACGTCCCATTCTCGCATTTGTATATTATCTGCCTAACAATTCTCATAGCAACGACTCGGTCTCCAAGGTCTGCGGGCCAGACCCTCCCGCTCCCTCCTCCCCCTCCGATACCACTCCTCCCCCCTCCGGGCCTACACCGCAACGGCCCAACGCTTCCAAGATGTCTTCCACGCGCAAACCTCCGACCCCAACGCCTCCGCCATCCTCTCCTCCCTCCAATCCTCCTCTCCAAAAGTCGCACAAACCCTGACAGAGAAAATCGTACAGCGGTACTCGCTCGGTCTGGCACAAGACAAGTTCGTCAAAGCGGGTGATTATGTGACGCTCTCACCACACCATTGTATGACCCATGATAATTCTTGGCCTGTGGCGTTGAAGTTCATGAGTATTGGTGCATCTAAGATACATGATCCGAAACAGATTGTCATGACGCTGGATCACGATGTCCAGAATAAGAGCGAGAGTAATTTGAAGAAGTATAGGCAGATTGAGGAGTTTGCGAAGAAGCAGGGAGTGGATTTCTATCCGGCGGGCAGGGGGATTGGACATCAGATTATGGTCGAGGAAGGGTATGCGTGGCCAGGCACCATGACGGTTGCGAGTGATAGTCACAGCAATATGTATGGTGGTGTTGGATGTCTGGGGACAGCGATGGTTAGGACGGATGCTGCTAGTATTTGGGCCACGGGGAAGACGTGGTGGCAGATTCCTCCTATTGCGAAGGTTACGTTTACAGGTGTCATGCCGAAGGGCGTTACGGGGAAGGATGTCATTGTTGCGCTCTGTGGACTGTTTAACAATGATGAGGTGCTCAATCATGCTATTGAGTTTACGGGATCAGAGCAGACGATGAAGAGCTTGCCTGTGGATGATCGGTTGGCGATTGCGAATATGACGACTGAATGGGGGGCCTTGACTGGACTTTTCCCTATCGATTCGATGCTACAGGCCTGGATGAGAGCAAAGGCTACGACATCTGCACTTTTTGATGCGCCAAAGGACGGAGCACGATTTACGCATAAGAGGATCGATGACTTGATCCAAAACCAATTGGTTGCGGACAAAGGAGCTACATATGCAAAATCCCTATACCTCAACCTCTCCACATTATCGCCCTACGTCTCGGGTCCCAATTCCGTCAAAGTCGCAACCCCTCTACGAGATCTGGAATCCCAAAATATCAAACTCAACAAAGCCTACCTAGTATCTTGCACCAACTCTCGAGCATCGGATCTCGCAGCAGCCGCAAAGGTATTCAAAGACGCTTCGAAAGACGGCGAGCCAGCAAAAATTGCGTCCGGCGTGGAGTTTTACATTGCAGCAGCATCAATACCAGAACAAGAAGCGGCCGAAGACGCAGGAGATTGGCAAGCGCTTCTTGCAGCAGGAGCAAAGCCACTGCCCGCTGGATGCGGTCCTTGCATTGGCCTTGGTACTGGACTACTCGAGCCAGGAGAAGTAGGAATAAGTGCTAGCAACCGCAACTTCAAAGGACGCATGGGCTCCCCAGATGCAAAAGCCTACCTCGCGAGTCCCGAAGTCGTAGCAGCTAGCGCGCTGAGCGGCAAAATCAGCGGACCCGGTTGGTACGAGAAGCCTGTGGGAGTTGAGAAGGTTGTTCTTGGGGAGGGTAATGGGATTCCAGAGGAAGACCGCGCTATTAGCGTTCAAGACGCGCTCGATAAATTAATCGCCGATGCGGATTCCATAATCCAGAACGCGGAGTCCTCGATTTTCGGATCTGAGGTTGCTGCCGAGGAGAAAGAGGCAGATGAGCAATTAACAGACATCCTCCCCGGATTTCCCGAGAAGATAGAAGGAGAAATCGTCTTTTGCGACGCAGATAACATCAACACAGACGGCATCTACCCCGGCAAATACACCTACCAAGACAACGTCTCCACCGAAAAAATGGCAGAAGTCTGCATGGAGAACTACGACAAGGCATTCGGTTCTATAGCGCGCGAAGGCGATATCCTCGTCGCAGGCTTCAATTTCGGCTGCGGCAGCAGCAGAGAACAAGCCGCGACCGCGATCCTGGCCAAGAAAATCCCACTCGTTGTATCCGGCAGCTTCGGCAACATTTTCAGTCGCAACAGTATCAACAATGCGCTGATGGGCGTCGAAGTGCCTCGTCTCGTTCAACGACTGCGCGAGACGTTTTCGGGGCAGGAAACAGAGAAGAAGACGGATGTGAAGGAACCGGCGGCGAATACGGATAGTCTTGATAGTCCTCCGCCTGCGGCGCAAACGAGTCCGGTGGAGGAGAAGATGTTGACGAGGCGGACGGGGTGGAAGTTGGTGTGGGATGTGAGGAGGAGTCGGGTTGTTGTTACGGAGGGGGAGGGGGGCAATAGTTGGAGTCAGAAGGTGGGTGAGTTGCCGCCGAATGTGCAGGAGATTATTGCGAGGGGTGGGCTGGAGAAGTGGGTTAAGGGGGAGATTTCTGCGTAGATTTTTCGTAGTGTATACACAAAAATGTGATGTATCTGTAGGAATGTATGATTTACCAGTTGCCCGGTACTATTGGCGATGCAACAACAGAAACTGGATTCTGCATTATTACAAAGATCGGAATCTGCAACATCGCTGCAGTCTGGAGAGATATTCGCTCACCGAGTTCGGTGTGTAAGTGATACATCCTCGTATCTCCTTAGGTATCGCCACAACACTCACTCGGACACTCCCTACCCGTTTACCCTCCTCCCCAGGCCCAACACTTCTCCTCACGTGTGCCCCTTTCTCAAAGCCAAGCTTGGGAATGGGATTTGCCGTTGTTTCCGAAAGAGACCCCGAGACAAATACCTCACCCGCGCACAGCAAACAAAGAGAAAAAAATTTCCCACTCCTCGTTGGCTATGCTCGGAGCTGTCAACTTCCGGGCTCACGATCGCCATACCAAGCGGCGCTTTTCGTGGAGAAGCTTAAATGGTAGCGTACTTGGGGAGCGAATGGGGGGAGGGGGATTAGCGAGGGACCTTGTAGATGACGATTGAGTGGAGAGGAAACTCGGGAGGGATGCAGGGTCTACAGGGGAGGGGGAATGTTTGGATTTTTGGGGTGGAGATGGGATGAGTGTTTATTGTGCGTGCGGGGAGTGAGGTTTGTGTTGTTTGGGGAGTGAGGATTTGGAGGGGTTTTCATCTGATGATGGACTACGGAAATCCACGACACAAGCTCGGGCTCGCAGGCTCGCCGACTCGCAGCCATCAACGATGGGAGATTACAAAGAACCAATTTCTAATAAGCTAAACTCAAGGACCACCTCGAGCTCAAAATCTTACACAAACTAAGAATACCAAGCTTTCAAGCGCTGCACTTTCAAACGCAAGTTCAACGTTAATATATCTTCTCCACGCATCCGCTACATCCCACCAATAATCAAAAAGCAATTTCATATCTCAAATACTAACTTCACAGACTTTACCTAACAGGGAGCTATAGCTTGCAAAGCTCATCCTTTGACATCGCTCTAGGCCATCTAGCTTACATTTCCTAGGCCCACCTAGAGGCCCCGGAAAGCCTCAATCCCGACCTAAATCCAGGCACAGATCTCACATCGTGGAGAACCTGGACGAATGCACCAATAACAGCAAAGTGATTTGACGGCCCGTCGTAAGCATATGAGAGTCACTATGCTGCATTGAGAAATGTTGATGAACTGGCGAGGGGGAAGCTTCGAGTCTAGTCGACTCGTTCTTCCCCCTTTGGGACGCGCAACATCCTCTTCGTAGGAAGCCAGGCTCACCCTTTTGCTCTTGCCCATTTCCCGAAGAAGCTTCTGGGACCGATAGAAATAAGCTGCTTTCCCGTCCCTCGCATCTGACTCTCCTTCCTTCTTCATCCATCATCAACAACCACACATTTTGCTTCAAGCTATACCTAACAACCCCATAGCAAAAGGATCATTTCTTCTTTGAGTTTTACATCAAAACAACAGCAAACATGCACTTCAAGTCCCTTGCCGCCGCGGCCGTCGTCGCTACTGGTGTCGCTGCTCAGCGCCCAAACGGCACTTCTGTCTGCGACTACTACACCACTGCTCTGTTGAAGAACAACACTGCTGAGAACCAGAAGACGCTTTTGACTCTCGTCGTTAACACTGCCGTCATCGGTAACTGTATGTTCTCTTTCTCCCGCGTCTGCGAGACTCGTACTGACGATAACAAGACACCAAGCCCAACGTCGGCATCAAGGTGGATGGTATCCTCGCCAAGGGCATGTACAACGGTACTGAGGTCAACCTCCTGCCATACTTCAACGGAGGTCTTGCTTCCTCCAACAGAGGCGGCAGCGTCGGTCGCTCTGTCAACTTCCTCGATGGCGGCGGTGCTGCTCCTCTCATGAAGAACATGCCCGCTAACGACAACAACTCCGCCCAGTAGTAAGTATCATTGTTCGATAGTCGAGACTAAGGCTAATATTCTCCAAGCACCCTCCTTACCCACTTGTACGAGTACTTCGGTGCCCTCCTTGGCTGCTCCATGCAGGGCAATGATGCGTTCCCCGCCTATGCTGGCCACGGATCTCAATATGACGTCCACAAGTATGTTCCTTTTAGCCATCGTCAAGGAATGACTTCATGCTGACGAAACTAGGTTCATGGATCTCTCCCCCGCTGAGGTCGGATACTTCATCCAGCAGGTCGCTATGTCTGCTGCTTCCTTCGGTGTTGCTCAGGATGATCTCGCTGGTGTTGGCAAGGCGCTGAACATGCTCTTCAACTACAAGTGCGCACCACCCACCACCGTTATCCCATCCCAGGGAATGCAACTCCAGTCCATCTGCATTGCTGATGCCTGCCCACTCGCCGATAACGCCACTTGCTCCAGTTACCAGCCTGCCATGAAGCCAGCTGTTGCCAACGCTACTTTGGTCGGTAACTCCAGCTCCACCTCTTCTGGTGCTGGCGGTGCTGGTGGAGCTTCCAAGACCAGCGGTATGCCATCATCCACTGGATCCAGCCCTGCTACTGTCTCCAAGGCCGGCGCTGCCACCGTTGGCATGAGTTTTGCTGCCGTCGCTGGTGGTCTCGCTGCCATGTTCTTGTAAGCACTTGGAATGGAAGAGGGTGTGATTTGTATTTAGTAGTAGGGGGGTGGATTGAATGAAGGATTATTATTGTATGAGCGGTCTCGCGTTGACTTGATGTCGAGATGGAAAATAACGTATAAAAAGTGTATACACACGATTAATTGATAATATTCATGAAAGCTTGGATTTTCAAATGTTGACTTGATGAAGTATCTTGCGTGCCCCGCATGGCGTCTGTCTTCTTGGCATCATGGCATGCCTCCATCCCACCCACAAGCATGTAATCTTTTTCTTTTCACCGAGTCGACGTATCTAATAACACTTGATGTTGATTCCTTTTCATTACCGGTCTCAATAATAGGTAAATACAATCACTCCTTGCCTAGTAGCAAAGATACCACGCAAGCGCGTCTAAAGCTCGAAAGCCCTCACGTCGAGCAACGCTTCCTTTCACGGCGCTTCATCATCCACGTAAGTCGCTACTATACAAGGCGCTATAATGGGGATATTATCGAGTGGGTGATGGATGAGTGGGTGGTTGAGGAAGAGGAAGAAGAGATAAGATAGGATGGGGGAGGGGAGAGGTTGGGGTGTGGGAAGATGAGGGGGTCAGGTGATTTTTGTTTGTTTGTGAGATTGTAGACTTTTTTTCTTTCTTTCCTTTTCCCATCTTTAACCCCTGCCAAACTGTCGCTCCAGGATAGCTTCCTTCATAAACGGACTCCTCCCTCGAATCTCCCTCCCCCACCTCAACACCAAACACGGCATAAGCACAAGAACCAACGACACAAACCCCAGCACCGAACTCGCCCACTGGAATCCTAAATTTGTGTACATAGCCCCGCTCGCAAGCGGCAGAAACGCAATAGCTGTGTTTTCGATCAGGCCTACGGCGCCAAGGGCGCTGGCTGCGTATTTGCTATATGCATCGATGAGATAGTTCGCTATGCTTACTACGACGGCGGTAGTTCCGAATCCTACCATTGCCAGGCCGAGCGTAGGGAAAACCCAGTGGATGGAGGGGAAAGACGTCCAGGCAAAGACTAACATACCGGCCGTAACACCGAAGAAGCCGCCGATGATGGAGGCGTAGAGGCGCGCTTCGGGGATAGGCGTACCTGGCACTTCGGTGTTGCGGGATGCGGAGGCGTGGTACCAGGTATCGGAATAGATGCAGAGGATGCAGCCGAGAAGTTCGCCGATGACGATGGCGGATTGGATGTAGCTTGCCTGAAGCGGGGTGAAGGCGTAGAGGGAGCTGTAGATTTGGGAGACGGATTGCGTGAAGAGGTAGATGGTTCCGAGGCTGAAGGAGGACCAGAGGGTGGAGACGAAGACGACGGATTCGGTGGTGAGCATATAGAGAGGTCGTTGTACGCTTTTAGCAAGGACTTTCAACAACTGTTTTCGATGCTTCTCTTCTGTTGTATATGCTTCCTTTCCCTCTTTACGCATTCTTTTCGCTTTCGAGGACAGGATAACGGATCCCCGAGTCTCAGGAAGACATATAACGAAAAGCGGGAAGAAAGCAGCGGTCCATATGGCTTCAATGTGTCCAATCCAACGCCATGAAAGGAATTGGAGGATAGAAGCACCAATCACGGGCCCTAGACTCGTAGCTACTAGGTGAACCGTCACGTATAGATTAATCGGCACGCTCCTCTCGCGATCACTTTCAAAAACATCCCCAATAACTCCCGCTACCGCATTGCCCAATAACTGCACACATCCACCGCTAAAAAACCTCAATGCTACCAGCGTCCCGAAATTCTGCGCAAAGCCGACAGGGATCAAGACGCAGATAAATATAGCATAAGTTCCCAAGACTACAGGACGAACGCCGAAATCTTCCATGATGGGGAAGAGCAGGAGTGGGAATAACGCGCCGCCGATACCCCAGGATGTGGTTGCCCAGTAGGGATTGGTGGTTTGGAAGGAGGTGGAGATGGCGGAGTCGGCGGCGGAGAGGATGGTGCCGTTTGTGGAGGATAACAGGCTTGCGAGGAGGGCGAGGAGGATTGCGAGGTGTTTTTTGGGGAGGGGCCAGGTTTGGGGGTTGAGGGGGTCGTGGGGTGAGGAGAAGGTGATGAGCGTGGTAGGTTGGTTGTGGGATTGCTCTGGGGATGGATAGTTGTTAAAATACAGACATGGTCAGGAAGTTTTTGGCGGGGTTTACTGACCTTTGGGAGGAGGAGCTGGTACGTGCTCGGTTTTTGACTCGAGGTCTTTCATTGCGATGAGTTCTTTTTCCATTTGGAGAGATGTGGACTAATAAATAAGTATAGAAGTGAAACTTGTTATAGAAAGATCGAAGAGAGGGAGGTCGAACCAATTTATATGTGAAAATGCTCAAGGTCCGGGGACGAATTTTCTTACCAAATACTTCTACTTCTCGCACAAATTTACAGATATCTAACTTGTAGCTCACCTGTCTATAGGTTCGGTCATATCCTCCTTCACCAGACTAAGTCCCAAAGAGGCAATTATCCGGATTAGGCAAGACCAAAAGAAGTAAGTGCCCATTTAAGCGAGAGGCTGGACCCCGCCCCCTTTCTCTCCGCTCAGCTTCCATTCTTACAGATCACACAACTCAATCTTCTTGATAATGACTTAAGAACGAACTAGGCAATACCTTTCTCTGTATTTATTTGTCCATCTTTAATGCAATGCGTCGGAAAGAATTATCTTGGCAGCTGGGATTTTCTCTGTCCAGGAAACCTGCGAAAAAGCCCCGGTCAAAAGCGCGCAGGAACAATTGGGGAGCGACGAATGATGTATGGGAAAATGCAGATGGGTCGCAGCAATTTGAATTCGTTGTGGAGCATCCGCTCGGAGATCATGGGTCCGGGCCGATTTGTCCTTCAGTAATCACCGCTTCCTCCCCCAATGAATTTAGTCTACTACTCACTGACTATCCAAAGACAGGAGATTCTGTTAATTTACCTACATCCAGAACTCGCTTACCAGTTGAGCCCTCTGGGGAAGAGCCAATTCAACGCTCGTTTGAGACGCCACTTTTGGCCTCGAACGAGAAATTGCTGGTTAGGAGTAATGATTCTCCAGCTTCGCAGTCGGCCTCCGTAACTGCAGGATCTCCCCCACCTCTAGGGTACGGCGATTACGAGTGGAGATATTATGATTCCTCCATATCGATCTTTCAAGAAGGTACTCTCGGCCTTGGAATTCCATTTAACGGGTCCTATCAGGTAGCTTCAATAGCGCGAAGCCCCACCGCATTGTCGAGCTCACTGGCAGTACCAGATTTCTCCGACATACCACCAGGTGTACTATACAACAACCTCTGTCAACGCTTTGAGCCTATCCTCAACAGATGTAGGTTTATGACACGTATACCTTTTCTTCTCCTGCTCAAGATCCTAACGGCCTTCAGACAATGAAGAATTTTGCAAAATTCCGTTGACATCCGATCTATGCGTGAATCCTTTTCAGTGTGCCGTAGGAATCAACTCAGAAGCTATCTTTCTAATGCATGCTGTGATGGCTTTAGCTGGTCATCACGTCGAGAGTTCATCAACCCAGAATCATCGCCATGCGGCACTTCAACGGCTCCGCGAGAAGCTTGAAACTCACAATACTTCGGGAGATGGGAATTCCATGCTTGACACAGTCATTATATTATTCTCTTTGGACGTTCGTAGCATGCCCACATCCGTCAGATAGATCTAGTTTGCGCTGATGGTGGATACTAGGAAACCCAGTCCGCCCTTGGTAACTGGAACACACATTTTATAGGAGCTTATGGTCTTCTAGAAGCTCACGGCGGTATCAGCAAATGGACCATATCTGCTAAAATAAAGGCGCAAGTAGGAATTCTTACATGGTGCGTGGATGTCCACTCGATCGATCATTTGCTGACTGAATAGGTGGGATGCAATCACGAGTCTAGTATCCAGGGAAGACTGCATATTCCCATACAAATACTTTGAGGCCGTGCTATCGACTCATACTGGTCGAGAATGGGACTACTTTGGACTCTGCGGGTGTCCCCTACCTTTGGTGAAGATAGTCATGCGGCTGGCACGTCTAAGTTCGGAAAAGCAAAAGTCGAACTCAATGCTATACGTCACTTTCGACGCCACAGTTCTATCCGAACTCGAACATTTGCTTGAGTCCTGGCATCATGTCTCTCCTGAAACGGCTTTTGAAAGCGAGGAGTCTATGCAGCAAGATCAGGATAGGATGCACTGCTCTGAAGCATGGAGAAATGGCCTCCTCCTCTACATATATAGAATCTTTCACTGGGAACCCGGAAATAGTATCCCAATACGCATCTTGTTCCTCGCAAGAGTAATCGTGGACCACGTTTTCGCATGCCGCGACGAAAGTATGGTTGCCAGACAGGCCTTGTTGCCGCTTTTTTTTGCCGGTTGCGAACTGAGAGATCGATCAACGAGGAAGAAAATACTGAGATTCTGCTCTGTTTGGAATGAGAAAACTAGGTATCATATGTTTTTGAGCACGATACCTCTGTTGGAGGAAGTATGGGCTGAGCAGGAGGCGAAGGGAAATGAGAACGTGTGGTGGGGTCAAGTGGTAGATCGGTGGCACAAGTCGGAGTCGTGTTATCCTTTGCAAATGCGCTTGTGCTTTGGCTGAATTAGAGTGCCAGTCTTTGAAGTTCTCTGCGATGGTAATTGATAGGGAAACCATGCGGGGTGGCCCAATGGAAGGAACAACGAGACATAGTTTCTGAAATCGACAATTCCTGCTACGGGTAATTCCTTTCCTGATACATAGTATTTATTGCAGGAAACATTTAGTTTGGTTCTTTTGAATGAATCAAGACAGACCGTATGGAGGACCAGAGGCTGCGGGAAAAGTCGGTTAGGAATGTGGCGTGCGGGTGGGCCCCTGAATCTGGTCCTGGTCTACAGGGGGTGGCTCGCTAATCTTTAGAGCTTCTAGAGCTTCTTGCCCTCCGGAGCAACTTCCGGGCCGGGAGTACTTGCACGGGTTTTCAAAGATGGATGTTTTACCAACCATATTTCAATCATACACCAATTAATTTTCGGGTTTTAACTTTGGGCGTGGTACAGACTGATAACAAACCCTAGATTGCACCAAAAATAATATCTTAATATACGGGCGGAAATCTAGGGCCTCGCTTGCATTGGTGGCAGCGGGACATAGTGCCCGGCGTTCTGTCCCAATTCATATTTTTCAGCCGCCCCGCTGTCAACTTGTCGGCGCCACAAGCCACTATTGTATTCTCAGTCGGGGCCACGCGCAGTTAATTCTGCTTTTTCGGATTTCTTCTCGGTTGGCTGCCAACTGGCATTGCCAGGTTAAACCCTTTTGCGTCTTTTTCAGTGGTTCGCTCACGCCATGGCTGTTCTAGTCGGCGTCGAGGTGCTGCTGAGGCTATCCCCAGATTATGTCTGCTGGATACACTTTGCGCTATCAATTTGACAGCGGGGACTATGCCATTTATTGATATTTTGGCTTCTAGCACTCGTCTATGGTATCAATATCGTGGTTTGGCATGTGGGAAACGCATCAAGTTATGTGCCCCTGGGCAGCGGACACGCCGAAAGGTTTCTTAGCTATGGAAGTACTTCGAGAGTTATAAATGTTACTCAGTCCCTTCTTGTCGTGCTCTTTTTCTTTTCTCTGCACTTGCTTCTCTATTTCAATATCCTGCACCCGAAGACACTTCAATATGCGTTCGAGTCTATTTCTTGTCCCTTCGCTACTTGCGGTTTCAAGCTGGGCTGCCCCGGGAGAGCTTTTCAAAAAGGCGGTCTGCAATGCGGATAACTGTTTGCGTGCTGTGATGGCTACCAATGCGAAACCTTTTCCTCCATCAGCAACTGCAGACTGTTCGTCGTTCATGCAAAAGATGGTGACTCTTTGCCCTACGTGAGTAGCTACTACTCATTCCCGATATCAGTGCCCTGGCTAAATGCCCGATATAGCACCTCTACCACAATAACGACAGTCATTGCAACTGAGTCGCCATATATTGTGACAGTGACCACGGCCACTGATGCCACCCAGCTGAATACGATTTCAGAAACGTTGACCTCATTTAAGACGATCGAAGATACTCTTACCATCACTGAACCATCTGCAGTCCAAGTCACCAATACTGTATTCAGTACGACCACCGTGACTTTGGTTTCTCCACCGAAACGCGATCTCTGGGTGATGCCACTACCGCCTGCTCCGACTTTTCCAGATCTGATCAAGGCCCGAGTCCCAGTGACTACCACGGGCACCTCTCCAGGCACCTGTGCCGCCAGTACGAATGCCCCAACAAATGTGCCAACGTACGCCTCGGCTTGCTCTGGTATCGTCCGATACTCATCTGCTTGCTCGTGCGCTGGCATCACGGATGGGACAACAACATTGACCCCCTCGACGGTTGTTGCTACCAGTACATTTACATCTTACTACACACCAACCTCAACGGTCTCGGCAACTCTTACAAACAACGTAATAGTTACCGTAGTACAGACGCAGACCGTGCCGGCTACTATCCAGACAACTGATGCCACGACAACTATACCGTCCATATACACCGAGACAACCCAAGTGGTCGTTCCAACCACTGTTGTAGTCTCTCCTCCAGTGCCAGTGTGCAGCGCATACAATTTTGTAATCACCAACGGCGCCCGTTCAGGCCAATTCGTTACAGGCGGAACACCATCTACTTCCCAGGCCAGCGGCTACGGCTTCGTAAACTTTACCAGCGATGCAAGCCAGGCGATGCCTTTTACCTTACGATCAAATGGCAGGGTCTACGGAAGAAACACGTACGGCTGGGTTACCCAGGGTAGCAGCGTCTACTATATACTCCAGATGACAGACATTGCGCAGCCATACTATCCGACTATTAGATATGTGAGCTGTACAATTGGCAATGGCGACTCTTCGTATACCGGGGCTATTGGAATGCTGGCCTGTTCGAATAATGGCGCGGCTGTGACACTGCAATACTGTCCGAACTATAACAATAACTTAATACAAGGCCTAGCGGTGTCCGGTCCATGCACTCCAGCAAACTTGGCTGTTATCCCGGCGCCTTCGTGTTAGAAAAGTCCCGGTAGAAAGATAAATTCACGCAAATTCTTCGAACTTACATTTTTGCATTTTGACTTTTTGAACAGATAAGAGGCCTGAAAATTGGGAGGCAGTAAAGTTCATCGTGTTATCAGGGGCTGTCGAAGCTTAGTACCACGTGAAATCTGTTAGATTTTCCCGCCATAATTTCTTGTCACGGGAAGTTACGAGCAAAATTTTATTGAAAGTCAAATCATGTCAAAAACAGAGGGCTGTGTGTAAGCAAATGCTCCATCTGTGACCGGATGCGCAACCTGAATGGTAGCTTTTCCATTATGAATGTTTCTTTCCACCTGAGATGCCCAATCGGCTTTTCTCGCTATCATTGAGAGAAGTGTACCCCTTTCCACCCCATTTCAGGTATCCACTACCCCCCTTGAAATTCTTGAAATACTCCTCGCTTAATGATTCGTACTCCTCAAGTTCTATATTCCTCTTCTTCGCTACAGCCTTGATAGGGGACTCAGCTCCCATACTGACGAACAAGAAATATTCCGTATTATCATCGACTATTTTCGGATTGAATGAAAAGGCCATAGCGGCTTGGCCAGACTTTGCCTCGCGCATCATAAGTTTGTTTGACCATATCCTAATCAAGTCTCTATATGTCTTTTCTTCTTGGTCATAGGAACAAAGATACACGCTCTCCCACTGTCCCTCTGAAGATTCGAACATTCTTAGAATAGCGAAGTATGCTGCTTGAGCTGCCGCAGGTGATATCCTAGGATTTGAAACATGATTGCTTGGAAAACGCCATGCTGGCCTAGTGACCTTGATGAACTTGATGTAATTGCCATCCTAACGTACTGGTTTTGTTTCATCATCATAGACAATGTCATAAATTGCTTCTGTGGTCCGAGTTGTCATTTTTGTTTTGATATTTTCCCCGAGTTATCTGAAATGGCCTACGAGAATCTAGAGGGGTACTCTCTGTGTCTTTGAATAGTATTCGAAGCACTGTTGGCCCTTGTCAAGTTGAGGTAACTCATTGCAGTTTAAACATTCAGCTGATTTGCCAATTAATAACACATACATCGTTTGTGACTGCTTTCAATTTACGTGTTGAAAGCTTTCTTGATTCTTACATGTTTATATGTGGATATGTTCGTAACGCTTGCTTGGATGCAGTGAATATATTTCAATTGTATCATGGCAGCACAAACTTATATCGCAAACTCTAGTGCCAGCCATAGAGGGTCTGTCCGGACAAACTAAAAGTGTCATCGTGGTGAGCAAATGGAAATTCTGAAATTAAAACGGGGAGTCAGACGGGGCTGACTGGATGATTTTAAAAGGTTGGGCACATTGGAGAGTCATAGAGGTTTTATTTTGTTTCAACCATCAAATCCAACGTCAATTTGTCAAGTTATTAAGCAAACAGGCACTTTCGGTTCGTTTCCTAAACGTAAGACAACGGGCTTTCATCCCACCTTCCAGGCTTAGTAAATCGATTTCTGCCACCAGAAACACCTCTCATTAGCTAGCTCATCCCAAGTTGGGCTAATTGACGAGAGGTTAAGATTCAACATATTTCCATTAACGGAAGAACCATAATAAGGAGGAAAGTTGGGCAACCCCGCTCCATTGGGATCTCCCGAAGCCGCGAAGTTGGTGAAGTAGCCTTGCATCATCTGAGCAAGTGTTCCATTTTTGACGGCTTTGCTTGGACTTTGATAAAACGTGTAAGGAACATCATCTCCATGAAGCGATGGCGGGACGCTGAAGCGATAGCTGTGAGCATTTTGGCCGAATGCTCTGGCGAGGTAGTTTGCGTTGCATGCAAACAGTGCCTCGGTGACGATTAGAGCCCCGCGTGCGATTTGACTTGTGTAGTTTTGCGATCCATCGAAGACAGAGGGGTACAGAGTATTCGTGATATAGTCGCCAATATTATTTGCAGCGGTGTTGGGGAACGATACGAGAATGACGTTCTGCTGGAAGGTTTTGTTGGTGGGGATGAAGGGTGATGTGAAGAAAATGCCCTCATTGATATTGTGGCCAATCACAACTTTGAGAGATTTGTCGTAACCTCCATTTAGAAGAAGTGTGCTAGGCAATGCTGGTGCGAAACTTCCATCCACGACAGGGTCTAAGACTATCAGTACCCTGTTGGCTAGGTGGAGAGGAAAACGTACTGAATGTGAAGTCACCGTAAGGTGCTTGCCCGACCATTACTGCATTAGCAAGCTGCAAGTCATGCGTTGACATGTTTCGAGCTTCTTGGAGGGTGTTCACTCCAGCCGTGAGCAGAAAAGTCTGGAAGATGTCTTCCTTTTGCAGGTTGGCTGGTACCGGGAGATATGCGCCACTTTGAATGATTGCTTGCTGGAATGGTACTTTTCCTTTCAAGCCACCATAAGCGGTAATCTGATGAATAGTACTTCCACCTCCAGCAGACTCTCCCATTACCGTTACTCGGTTTGGATCTCCACCAAATTTGGCGATGTTCTGCTGGATCCATTCAAGGGCCATCCGCTGGTCCAACAGACCGTTATTCGCTGTGCCATTTATTTGGAATGTTGGCCCAGAGAGAAAGCCCTAACGTGTATTAGCAAAACTGAACCACTCCATCGAAGGTGAGGATATATCATACGAAAAGTCCAAGACGATAGTTGATGGCGATATAGATTATACCATCTTTCCCATTAGTCTGACTTGTTTGCACTAATCCGGCACCACTTCCGTACAGAGACTTCCAGCCAAGTGTGTAACCACCTCCGTGAATCCACACCAATCTGTTCAATCAGCCTCGTCTCTTGCTGGAGTACGTAATTCACTTACACTGGGGCTCCCTTCCCACTTCCTTTGTTCTCGAAGGCCTTTTTCGGGACCAACATATCAAGTAGCAAACAATCTTCACTTGTGCCGTATTGAACCGGTGGAAGAGTAGTGATCAACGGTGGGGTGTATCCCGCAGATTGATTGATGACACCCAGTCCATTGGTAATCCAATTGACAGCCGTTGAAGTCCATGCCGGTGTTGCTTGGGGGCAGATTGCAAACCTGGAACCATCATTTACGGTCTTGGGGGTTCTCTTCGTAGTAGTGGGGAATGGACGGGGGGCCTGAAAGCGAAGTTCTCCAAGTGGTGGCTGGGCGTAAGGGATGTTTGAGAAGTTGTAAAACTGCCCTGTTTCCTATATTGACCTGTTAGCCGGCGCATTATGTAAAGTGAAAATAATTCTAGCCACTCACATTGAATACGCCCTGGTGTATCTCATATCCTAGATCTACTTGCGGCGGTGACGATGTACCTTGGGCCATAGAATTGATGCCCCAGATAAGCAAACTCAATACGGCTACGTAAAACGCCATTGTGAATAGGAATGGTTTAGATTCCAACAGTTTTCTTTTCGGTAGACCCAAACGAAGCCTGTTATAGATCTTCTCACCGTCTTTCGGGCTGGGATCCATGATTAACCCCAAGGAATGGCGTCCCTACTGTCAAGTAAGCTCATCCTTATCGGGCAAGTCAGAAAATTCGGACGAATGTGACCTCCTTATCCGGTTGGTGATACAACGCTTCGAGCCTAATTCTCGGTGCTTTGGGGGAGCAACGTTAAAGGTTGAACATGGCGGTGGGATAATACCGACCAACAAAAACGCGGGGTGGTAGCGGGGTCCTAGCGCGTGAGATTTGCCGGAAATGGGGCAGCCTACGAAAGCCAAGGCTTTCATATCTGTGCAGGGGATTACTGTCCGACAACGAATCATGCAGTGTTAAAATAACGTGTGATATTGACATCCTGGTCAGCGCTGCGGATCTCCATTCGGCGTTATATATGAATTGGACAAGGGCTACGTGAGCATTGCAACGCTGAAGCATGCGGGGTAGCTGACGGTGGCGGGGGAGATTTGCTACCGTAAAGTGTTGCCATGACACCTATCGTAAATCCTGCAGTCCACTATGCTTTATTTCTCTCACTAGATTGCTGCATCCGCGCTTTCTATTTTGACAACGAAGTTCAGTCAAAAGAATCAACCTGTCAAGCTCGAAAAATCTCACTGGGTCGCAGTCATGGCGGAAGAGAAAATACTGGATGGTGAGAAGGCAGGACTCGAGGATCATGTCGAGCGTGACGTCCTCGAGCTCTCTACGGATAGCCGTATCACCGCCTTCACACTGCAAGAACAGAAAGCCATCATATGGCGCGTCGATCGTCGACTGGTCCTGACGCTGGGATTCCTGTACATGATCAGCTTGATGGACAGAACAAACCTTGGTGCTGCTGCTATCGCGGGGTATGCCAACTCCTGATGAGGCTTGAGCATGCACTGACAATATGCTATATTTTAGAATGACCACCCAGCTTCACATGAATGCTAAGAACAATGCCTACACAATCGTATCTTTGGTTTTTTTCTTCCCGTACGCCCTTTTACAGCCACCTGCAACGGTAGCTATCCGCGAGATCGGACCGCGTCGATTTCTCGCGTCTATTGTTTTCTTGTGGGGAGCGGTTATGATCGTAAGAATAGAGGTTAGACCAATTTCTGAATGATGCTGAATATTATTTAGGCGTTCGGCTTCTGCAAAACTTGGCAAGTCATGGCTGTTCTCCGAGTTATTCTTGGAGCCCTTGAGGCTGGGTTCTACCCTGGATGCGTATATCTTCTGAGCACATGGTACCCACGTTACGAACTTCAAAAACGGAACGCTGTCTTTTACCTTATCGGGAGCATGGCATCTGCTTTTGCTGGCATCCTTGCATATGGACTCATGCAATTGAAGGGCCAGGCTGGTCTTTCGGGTTGGAGCTGGATCTTCATTGTAAGTTGCTTGAAAATATCAATGATCCTGCCGGATTCAAACCGCTAACTACTCTTCATTAGATCGAAGGTATCTTGACTTGTGTCCTCGGAGCTCTTTCATACATTATGATAGTTGACTTTCCCGAATTATCGCCCAAGTCGTGGAATTTTCTGAATGAAAAGGAAGCTGCCTTCATTGTGGCACGCATTGAGCAAGATCGTCATGATATCAAGTTGGAACCTTTCTTTTTGGGGAAGTATCTGCGACATGGCCTTGACAGCAAAGTTTGGGGGTTTGCGGCGCTTTACACCCTGACTACCACGAATACGTACGCCATTGCTTATTTTCTTCCCATCATTCTCAGAGATGGCATGGGCTTCGATATTGCCAGATCCCAATGCCTTGTGGCCCCACCTTACGTCGCCGCAGCTATCGCAATGGTAATTCAAGGTTACTATGGAGATAAATGGCATTTGCGGAGTCCGATAATTGCTGGGAATTGCTGTCTTGGTATGAATGACAAATATCCCTGTATTGCCGCAAATTACTGATATACAGTAGGTATCCTTGGACTTGGGCTCCTGGGTTACACCAAGAATGACGGAGTCCGGTACTTTGGTGTCTTTTTAGCCACAATCGCTTGCAATGCCAACTGCCCTGCACTTTTGACCTACCAGGCAAATAATGTCCGTGGACAGTGGAAGCGCGCATTGACATCTGCTACATTGATTGGCGGCGGGGCCATCGGTGGCATCATTGGAACGAGTGTGTTCCGTGCAAAAGACTCGCCGGGATATCGTCCAGGAATATTGACTTGTCTTATCGCTAATGTACTCCAACTTGCAATCCTCGCTGCACTTAGCTTCAAATTCTATAGGGCAAACAAGAGGGTTGATGCCGGTGGCAAGCCTATTGAAGGCCAAGCAGGGTTCAAGTACACGTACTGAACGACCGAAAGATGAGTCTGGCTCACGCCCTAAGAGTTTGGATGATTTTAGCCGTTGCTTAGGTTTATTCTTGTTGGGTTTGTTGGTGAATCTGCTATAATAACAACATACTTTAGCTTTTTTAATTCATCAAAAATGATTCGCAAAGTATTGTGGCCATAGCGAACATGGGTGAGGTGACTTACAGTGTACAACAAACCTCCTACCGGTCACCGAAATACAGACTATTTCCAGCTCACAAGTTGGTCATGGGCCGTCGCAGTTTAGCGACAAACCCATCCTCACCATCAACCTTAGACTCATGGGAAGTCCGAATGTCGTCGTGGCAACTTCAAAAAATCGACAGAGGCGAAATGAGTTGCGCAATGACCGACGATCCCGTGAAGGAAGCATAGGAAGGCACTTCTGAGGAAGACGAATTTGCAAAAGAAGTAGCGGATGGCGAAGAATCGGTGTTGACCGCATTCAGATGGAACGAAAGGAAGCCCCCATTATTCCAAAATAACTGATGAGATGGTATTGACGACTAGGCAAGGAGTCAGGTTCGACTGTTTGGAATCTGTATCCTAAGTAAGTAATCGCGATGACCGAAAAAATGGCGTTGGGATCGCAGGATGCTCTGGCAAACCATGCAAAAATTTTACGACGGAAGTGATCTGGGAGGAGCGATTGCTTCATTACGAAACTTTTCGATAAGGTCGCTTGCAATTTTGAGGCCTGAACAAATGTTCTGAATCGCGCTGTAGTAGCGAGTACCCTCCTGTAAATTGTTTGCGCAATGGATTCCATAATCAAAAATTGATTTGCGCCGCGTCTATCGACATTGTGGAGATAAAAGGAGGTAGAAAAGGGGCTTCGTTTGCTCCCATGTTTCGTTTTCGCGTGAAAGGAAAGCTTTGCCATTTCTCGAAATATCCGGGAGATGCGCCACATACACCAATGCCCTACAACATGGTCAGACCCAGCTCAGGATTTTGTGATTGGGTGGCGGGGGCAGCATCCTGGCCAGGAGGAATGTGTTTTGGAAGCGAGCTTGAGGCGAGCGATGGGCTCCGCCACCATCGCCAGATTGGATAAGCATCAGCCTCCTCCTAGTGCAAAGGGGCTCAACTGGCTTGATGTTTTATAACATTCCAGAACTTCCCAGGAGATCATTTCTCCACACTTGTGTAATTGACTAGAACGCGCCTGAAAAGTTCTCTTCTTGGCACCTTCCGGTAGAAACACCGTCGTATTCACACACATGCTCGAATCATCAGCCTTGCCGACTTCAATAACAAGACTCACCATCCCTTGAAACATTTTCGAGGATCGCATTCCTCGAGGAGAAACCCAAAATTGAACAAAATTTGCAACGCAAGAGATAACCAACCAAAAATGGCGTCTCAACAATACCACACCTCCTCGGGTCCCGAGTTCCCCTCCAAAGCCGCATCGCCCCCAGATCCAGAAGAGCGTCGAAGTCCCTGGGAACGCCCACATCTAGCAACCCAACCACCGCCTCCTTCATATCCCGGTACAAACCCAAAGCAAGGAGAGCCGATATATGCGCCGCAAGTACAGCAGGGTCAGCGAGGACAACCGGGACAACCGCAAGTTGTTTATGTGGAACGGAGGCAGAATAGGGAAGGCGATGTTGCGGTTGGATGTTGCGCAGGATGTGCGGCGGGCTTGTGTTGCTGTGGATGCACAGTAATGTGAATGGAAAATACAAGGAAAAGTGGGTTTTGGCTCTGTGCTATATGGACATTCGTGTTGCTTGCCTCTGAACAGGCTGGAAGTGATTTGGGGACCGGCGTTCACGGATTCGAATCTCAACTATGAGGGGACAATGGAGTTTGAGCTATACGGCGTTTGGAAAGGGCTCTAAAACTTGATGACCAGCTTGGTTGCTTTTGAGTGGCATTTGGTAGAGGCAATCGGTAACCGGGAGAGATGTATGATATTTAAGGTTTGAAGACCTTAGAACTGGGAACAAGCGTACGATGAAGCTCACCAATCAATCTTCACTTCTATTCTATCCGTTTACCTTATTCAAATAGAGGATTTCATCTTCGTTAGCAGAGAGGCTTTGACGCGCGCGCCGCATGTGTGACATGGAGTCGCTGGGAACCTGCAAGAACTTGAGCAATTATCTGTAGGCCAACAGAATATCAAGTTGGGCTGAGTCTGGTATGATTGTAAGGTCGTTCGTAGGCTTTCAACACCGGACCGCCGACACCGTGACACGATCGATGGCTTGTGAGCCGCGAATTTCGACTATTGTAAGAAAAGTATGAGTGCGAAGAAGGATACTTAACAGCGTGTTTCGAAGAAATGCCCCGTTTAGGCTAGGGTTGGCTCAACGCCAAAACACGTGAAATGAGGGGTTCAAAAAGGAGGCTGGGTGTCGCTCGGAACGCCCCGATTTCTTCCCCAACATTCCCCCGGCTTACGATCTTTACGACTCGCTTCCAGCATCGTGGGAAAATTTGGGGATGAGACTGACATGGTATCTCGGATTTTCCTTCAAAGTAAGAAAAGAAATCACTCGATTTCACTGCCTCCGCTCTGAGAAAACTGAGATGCAGTGGTGGCGTATGCTCAGCATGCTGTGCAACAATTCTATACGCTTTCCGTGACTCTCTCTTATTCTTGCTAGTATCAGCATCCGAGCTGCATAAGAAGGCAGAAAATTTCCCCGTCCAGGGATATGTGGACATCATATCATGGTATGGAAGCCTGCACAGCAGCTGAGGGATATATAAAAGTCGCTCAGCTTGACCCTCTGTAAGAAATCTTGAAAAATCAAGACTCATTCTCCTACGCTCTCAATTAATCGCAATGGGTTCCAGATACACAATATTCCTCTACGTTCTTCAATTTCTCGAGCTCGCCGTAACGGTACTTTCGGGATCACACCCCAGCTGCAAGGCTGTCCCAGGGCGTGGCTGGCCAAGTGATGCTGAGTGGGCCAAACTCAATCATACACTCTCGGGTCGCCTTCTTAAATCCTCTCCCCCGGGAGCCGTCTGTCATCCAGATCAACCTACCTTCAACGCGGCATCATGCCCAGCTGTCCAAGCAGGCTGGAATACCAGTATATGGCACACTAACGACCCCGTATCCTCCATTGTCAATTCTGTAAACAATGATACATGTCTTCCTGAGCCTACGGTTCCCTGCAGTGGAGAAGGATATCCAATCTACGTCGTCAATGCCACTTGTGCGGACGATGTCAAAAAAGGGGTCGATTTTGCAAGACGAAACAATATCCGATTAATCGTAAAAGGCACTGGGCACGATTATCTGGGAAGGTATTTAGTTGCAATGTGTTTTCAGAATTTTTATTAACAGTCGTAGATCTTCTGCTCCTAAGGCACTTTCAATTTGGACTCATCACCTTACCGGCATCTCCTTCCATGACGGGTTTACACCTAAGGAATGTAAATTCAAGAAGCCCATTGATGGTGCGGCCATAACGGTAGGAGCAGGCGAACAGATGCTAGCGATAGATGAGCAAGCCCATCTGAGAAACCTCACCATTATCTCTGGTGGAGGTGGAACTGTTGGTGTTGGAGGCTACCTGACTGGTGGGGGCCATGCCGCATTGAGCTCGACTTACGGACTTGGAGCTGATCAAGTTCTGGAGATGGATATCGTTACGCCAGGAGGGGAAATTCTAACTATTAATGAATGTCAAAATACGGACCTATTCTGGGCGATGAGAGGGGCAAGTACATCCTCGTTCCAAATCGTCCACCTGTCTAATGACGCTCTAGGGAGGCGGCTCGACCTTTGGCGTGATCACTTCTGTGACCATAAAAGCTTTTCCATCATCTACCTTCCTCACGGCGACTTTTTTTGTCGGTACTTTACCCGGAAATGAGAATTATTTGGACCCGGTAGCCTCCGTTTTCGCGCATTATCCAGCTTTGGGCGACCAAGGCATAACGGCCTACACTTTCGTCGTCAAAAACTTCACCAGCCAAGCTCTCGACATTCCCATTGGGGTCAGCGGCGTGGCCGGTATTTTCTTCCTGCATGCTTTGCACCCCGAAAACACGACTGATTCTCTCACAACCTTGCTCCAAAAGATCGCCGATGACGCTATTGCGCCCTTCCCCCCAGGGCAATTTCAAACATCGATTACACCGAAAAGCTACCCTGACTTCTGGGGATGGTACGAAAATAATAACGGTCCCCTCGATGCTGGGTTCGACCAAGAGCTAGGATCCAGACTTCTAGACTCAAAGGCGTTGACGAATGCCACTGCTTTGAAGGAGATGTTTAATACTGTCGTCCCTGAGGGAGGCTTATTGAGTATGTTTCTCGTAAGCGGCAAAGGAGTCCACAATGCGCAGCCTAGAGGTGGCGGCAATGCGGTCAATCCTGCTTGGAGGACTTCATTTGTCCATGCTGGTATGTTTTAATATGGATCCTGGCGACATTGCTGACTATTGTAGTGACGATTGTAAACTGGCAGCCTTTTGACATTGCCGGAAAAGCGAAGCAGGAAGATCTCCTAGCGAATACCAGAGTTGCAGCTTTAAGGAAGCTCGCTCCTGATACTGGTGCTTACATCAATGAGGTACGTCTCGCCACTCCAACAAATGCATCGTTGATTTGTATTTCGAAACAATTGAGATTGACAATGTTCACTCACAGGCCAATACCAATGAACCCAATTTTCAAAAGACGTTCTGGGGAGACAACTATCCGCGTTTACTGAAGATAAAGAGAGAGGTTGATCCTACTGACGTCTTTTGGTGCAAACCATGTGTCGGAAGTGAAGGGTGGGAAGTTGTTGATGATGTGTTGTGCCGAGTCTAAAAGCACTGTCAGTAGTTCATTGAAATCCCATGAGCGGGTAGATATATCCTCTGCACATAAATCCATCAATTCGGGTCTCAGTGAACTCAGGTAACAATACTACCAGCAAGGGTCAAATTATGTGATCGCAGGGTATTCTCAAGATCTTGAATCCCCATTTGAAGTTTCTCGGACCTCTTCTTCGGCTGTTATCTATACATTACAACTAGCTTTTCTCGTCATTCCCGACTACAGGAATCATCGCGACAGAATTCCATGAAAAGGGGTGGATCACGTGTCACTCAGGGGGCTCAATCGCTATCTCGCTTAGCGCCTTCCCGCCCGCCAAAACATTTCTCCCAGCCTCCTCCTAACTTCACCTCAACCACCCAATATCCAAAACCTGCACAGAATTAATGATGTGGCAGGGCGAGCGCAAGTATTCTTCTCTCTTCCCCCTCCCCAACTCTTTCTTTCTTTCACAACGGTAAGTCTCTCACCAAATTCATCATCTTCAATTCCCCACGACAGAGATCTCGCCCTCGATCTCCTCAGCACCTTTACATGTCGACACTCACCCTCACCCACCCCGCACCCGCACACCTCGCATCACCCTCCCTCTTCTCCAAACCATCAACACACTTCTCCGCTCCCCGGTCACCAATCCTACCTCTCCTCTCCCTCCTCGACCTTCTACGCGATCCAAACTTCCAGCTCTCGCCTCCACCATCTCCAACATCCAATATGTCCAAAGTCCCAGAAATGACACAAGTATCCGCCTCCATCTTCACCACAACACCAAGCACAGTCGACGCCCCACCACCATACACGCCTCCCACACGTCTATCGAAAACTCAAAACCCAGGGTTCTGCCAACACGCCTTCGAAGAGCGACACGCGAATACCGTCCCCGGCGGTGGACGCACCGGGGCGCAATACTTCACCCCCTGTACATGCGGCTACACAATCAGCGACGAAATCCCCGCATCCTACAAAGAAGGCTGGCCGTCTTGGATCGATCCATCTGTGAATTACAGATGGGAGAGTCATTTGCCTGGTGGCGGGGGAAAGAAGATGGATTTGGAGGAAGGGGGAGGAGAGAGACTGGGGTGCTGGATATGTTT
>Ga0247778_1000796_pt1 | contig 24568 bp, 20 predicted proteins | sample UWRJL049202B5_FD_179939 | JGI IMG/M metagenome (GOLD analysis project Ga0247778, IMG submission 179939) | Plant litter microbial communities from Arlington Agricultural Research Station in Wisconsin, United States - UWRJ-L049-202B-5 | ecosystem: Environmental > Terrestrial > Plant litter >...
TCCCAACCCGAACCGTCAGCAAAGGCGCCATGAACGATAACGATGTTATTTACTCTTTGCGCAATCGCAGGATGGATGCCCAATACGGCAGTTGCAATGATATATAATGAGATGATCGATTTCATGATTGTATTTTTGTGCGTTAAACATCTGCGTAGACCAATTTTGTAAAAAAGGCCCCATCCAGAACATATTGTCCCCATTTGTCATCAAATGCCGCCGTGGGTTTTGCCTTTATCGTATCAGCGAGCGAATGCCCCTCCTTCTTCAATCTGGAGACATTATGTCTGACTGCCACCAGCATATCCCTGAACTCCGCGAGCTGGGCACGATTGCCGACGGCCCCATGCCCCGGAACGATAATGGTCTTGTCTGTAGCCATTTTCAGATTCCGGCCGCAGGCGTCGATCATACCATCCAGGGAACCGCCACTGGAATGGTCGATAAAGGGATAATAGGGATTCCACCAGGTATCGGCGACATGAAGGATATCGGCATGGGGGAAGTATACGGAGATATCGCAATCAGTATGGGCAGGGGAATAATATTTCATATGGATCTTCGACCCGTTGAAATCCAAATGATACTCATCTTTGAAAACGACGGTCGGAAGAGCGCCGGCAGGCATGGGTTGAAAGGTATAGTCCCAATCTACTACCCGGATCGTCCTCGATAAGTTCCGACGGGTCTTCTCGTGGCCAATGATGGTGGCGCCCTCCTTATGCACCCATTCATTGCCGTCGGCATGATCGAAGTGCCAATGCGTACTGATGAGGTATTTCAGCGGCTCGCCGCTAATGCCCGCCAACGCCGTCCTGATCCTCTCCTTTGAGACAGCGATGCCGGCATCGACCATGAGCTTCCCGTCCCTGCCGTTGAATACGGAAATGTTGCCGCCGGAGCCCTGAAAAACATGGATGTCTCCGCGAAGGGCCTGAACGGTAATGGGGGTCGTTGCAGCTGATTTTTTAATCGTAATTACAGGGCTTGTCTGTGCAAAAATGTCCCGTGGGGCCGACAGGAAACCCGCGGTGATGAGACCGGCCGAGCGGAGGAAGCCGGCTCTTGAGATCGCTGTTGTTTTATTCTCGTCCATAGTTTAATGTTTGATCCGGCACAAAATTCCGCTATGACACTTTTATTCATTTGACGTGGGAATTCTTTTTCCTTGATGTTTCGATTCGTGATATTTCACGAATCGAAACAGAAGTTGTGAAATATCACACAGCTTAGCATTGTGTTCAATTCGTACATTTATGTATAGCAATCAGTTATGCTCCGGCACGGGCTTTGAAATACCCTAGCCATGATAACCAACCTACACTCCGACGACGAATCAACCATCCAGTGCTACAAAGGAATTGAACAGGCCGGTTCCGCTTATACCGAAGACGTCCAGCTGCTTTTCATCCTGCATGGCAAAATGAACATGCGATGTGGGAATGAAGAGTTCGTGATCTCCGGGAACCAGCTCGCCCTGTTGAAGAGGAATATTTGGATAGAATATACCCATACCAGCGAAGACGGGAATGATCTGCAATACCTGCGGTTCACGATCAAGGCTGACCTTGTCAAGGAGTTCACCACCATGTCCACCTTGCCCACCGTAAAAAGTGATGAACAGCCCTCCATTCTGGTAGTTGCCGGCGGATCGGGTTGGATGCCCTATGTCCTCTCGTTGGAGCCGATCCTACTGGATACGGGCAGAAGACAGCCAGGATTGGTAAAAATAAAGATGCTGGAATTGCTATTTCATCTGAGCAGGATCAGCCCTGCCGTCTTTGAGCAGTTGTTGGATGTCCGGGACCATTACAGGATGAATATTACCACTACCGTCGAGGAGAATATCATGAATCCCATGTCGATAGAAGAGCTGGCCGCCTTATCGGGAAGAAGTCTGTCAAGCTTCAGGAGAGATTTTATGGCGATCTACCAAATGCCGCCTTCACAATGGATCCGGTTAAAAAGATTGGAAAAGGCCAGAGAACTGTTGCTCGGAACGACGATGACCGTTACAGAAATCTGCTATACCCTGGGCTTCGAGCATATTGCCCATTTTTCAAGACTGTTCAAGTCGCATTTCGGCAGGTCTCCTTCCTGCTACAAGGCCGTTGTGGCTGAATAAATCAGTTACTGAGCTATTTTCTAAACTCGGAGAATTTTCTACCGGTGACCCTTTTAAAGTATTTACTGAAATGTGCGGGGTCGCAAAAACCCAGTTCATAAGAAATCTCCTTCATGGTGGCTTCATTCACGAGCGCCATTCGCTTTGCTTCAAGAACGACCCTGTTCTGGATATGACGACCCACACTACATCCGGAAACCTTTTTTACCATTTGATTGAGATAGTTTGAAGAAACACTCAATCGCGCGGCATACTGGCCGGGCAATTTATAGGTCATAAATTCCTGCTCCAGCAGAAGATAGAACCTATTTACCAATTCTTCCGATCGCGAATGTAAATAAAGCTGGCCCGATATCTCGATGTGCCGGATCAGATAAACGATAAGGATTCCCAATAACGCTCCCAATACCCCGCATCTCAGCTCTAATCCCCCGGTAAACTCTTTCATAAGATTATCTGAAAGGCTGTCAACCATCTCCAATATCTCCGGCCCCAGCTTAATCCCTGAAAAACCTGGCCCCTGATGGAACAGCACATGATTGAGGATAACCGGGGAAGCCTGCCCATGAAGACAAATAAATTCCCTCGTGAATGAAATTGCGTTTCCGGAAATGCCTTCATTCCTGATTAGAGATATATGTTGTCCGGGCTTAAAAAAATATATCATATCCGGCTCCATCGACCATTCTTCGCCGTCAACCCGTAAGACGGCGGCAGTTTTCCGAACCCGGACAAGTGTAAAGAAAGGGTTTAAAAAAAGGGGACCACTATTATCCTGAATGTTCTTGAAGAATAATTCGACACTATCTATCGAAAAAAAACCGGTATCGATCTCTCGCCGGAGTTGGGAAGATGGTGGAGGAATATACATGTGATGCGTTTGTAATTTGCTTCGAATGAATCATCGCTATTACAAAGTTTGAAATATCTGCACACATTATCTTGTGCCGGAAAGTCAACAATTTTGATTAATCGGATAACTGGTATTGTTTTGGCGTTACGCCATATACCTGCTTAAATGTTTGAATGAAGCTTGACAGGTTCTCGTAGCCGAGATCATAATAGATCTCACTGGCTTTATAATCACCCCGTTTCAATAATCTTGCGGCTTTCTGCATTCTTTGTTCTAGCAGCCATTTATTGGGCGTAGTACCGTAGATCCTGGCGAACCGCCGTTTGAAGGTTGACAGACTGGTATTGCACAAAAAAGCCAGTTCTTCTACCGTGATATGATTGTCCATGTTGCCTGTTACCGCCTGACGGATCAGCAAATCATCGTCTGCCTGCACGCCAATATTCCGGAGCTGCCGGATCTGCCCGGGATAATTTTCGTCGAGGTACAGCAACAGCTCCTCCAGCTTAACAGTCCGCATATCAGGTGATACGGGTCTGTCGACGGCAAGGATATGGCAAAGCGATCCGATGTAATTTATCAGAAACGGGTCTTTTTCAAAAAGCAGAAAGGGTTCTTCCTTAGTCTTGCGGGTCCTGGGCTGAAACGCCATGGGATGCCGGGTAAAAAAATCTGTGAGTAACCTATTATCAAAAAATAGCAGGACACTTCGATAATGGCCGCCCTGCGCCGGAACTTTTCCCGTCATCAGGCAGTTTCCGGCAGACAGCAAGAGGAACTGGTGAGGTTTGATCTTTATCTGCGCACCTGCGTAATGGACTACCTTTTCTCCTTCCAGCAGAAAGCTGAACAGATTCTGCTGTAATATTATTTTGTTGTTTACGCTGGGAACATTCGTGTTGTAATTAAAAATAGAGATCTGCTCCGCTACGTTTTGCGGACCGGAAGAAAGCTGATCTGGTGAACCTGTATATTTTTTCATGAAGTACCAACTGAGTGCCCCTAAAATTACGGTATCTGAACCGTTTTTTGAAGGCTTTGGGCCTAATTGAACGTTTAGCGACAATTTTTGAACGTCGCCCCATCCTGTGAAGCCCATACCCACACCTAGCTTTGTGAAAAAAAATGAACAAAAAGTATTTTACAGAGCTGGCTGATTACAATTTTTGGGCCGATAGTATTGCTATCGAATGGCTGAACCAGATCGACGATGAGCAATGGAACCACGTTATCATCAGCAGTTTCAGCAGCGTTAAAAAAACCGCTGTTCATATTGCCAGTGCTGAAAAAATCTGGATCGACTTCTGGGAAAATGCCCCCGATCCGGTTTACTTATCTACCGAATTTAAAGGCACGAAAGATGATCTGATAGAAATTTGGAGGGGCGTATCAGCCGGTGTCAAAAAATTCATTGAACAATTTCCTGAAGAAAATTATCTGCAACAAGTCGGTTTTATAAAACCGGGCGGCGAAAAAGGCCGAATGGAATTTTCGCAAACATTTCCTCATATGATCAACCATTCTACCTATCATCGCGGGCAATTGGTAACCCTGTTGCACCAGGCAGGTTTCACAAAATTTTCTTCAACCGATCTGTTCACTTACTATCGGAGTATCCAAAAATAATTTTGGATACTCCGATAGGGCATGGAATCTATTATTTTCTTTTACGCCTGATGAGTAAGATCGTGCCGCCGATGAGCACCAGGCCCGGCAGCACGCCCAGCAGAAATATCTTGATCCACCCGAGTCCTTTGCCAGTAAGTTCGATCTTGTTGTCTGCACCTTTTGGGCGAAAGCTGTCGATGGGGAACTCTCCGTAACTCAGCCAGCTGAAAATGCCGGTGCTGAGCGCGAAATTGCAGGTTCGGGGATTGTTACGGCCCAGCTCTGCATTGCTCAGAAAATCCGCGTCGCCCGATATCACGATCCGCTGCTGCCGCCCGTTCACCATGCGGGTGAGACTCACCATGGCTGGCAGAGGCCCCTGCTGATCCCCATTTTCAGGAGAGAAGGCCAGTCCTTGCCAAGCGGGGTTTTGCTGTTCGCGCCTTCTGCCCGTGCCCGTGCTCACAGCCGCATAGCGGACAGGGGTCATATCGTTTTCTTCGGCCGACTCGATGGCGTCTGCGTCCGGCCGGACCTTCTTATTCCAGCTTAGCCCGGGAGCAGTCATTAACAGGGGTGTGACAGTAAATGGACCGTCCTTATCGTATGATAATCCCACCGCTCCGCGCATGGAGGCAAAGACGCTATCTTCCCGGTTCTGCCGCAGGGTCCTCGACATGTTGCCGGCAGCAGCTGTCATGTAGGGTAAGATCAGGTCCGGCGAGAAGTCCTGACTTTTTTGTACCAGCATCCCGTCCATCATCTGCACATGCAATGACTGCAGCAGGGGATTGAGGATGGTCTGCTTGCCCGGTTCCCCGGCAATCAGGAGGTTGCCGCCCCCGTCGATAAATCCCCGGATCCTTGCTATCGTCAGGGTATCCAATGTGACTTTCGGATCAGCTATCACCAATGCCGAAATGTCTTTGGGGATATCCTGATCCTTTAATGAAAGGACTGCCACATCGAAGCCCTGGTTGATCAGCGAATAGCGGAAGGTGATCTCGTTGGTGAGCAATTTATATTGCCGGTCGCCTGCCTTGTCGATGCTGCGCTCCATATCACCCCTCAGGAAAGCGATCTTCGGCATTTTGGCCTGCAAGAGTCTTTTGATGGCCGCACCTGTCTCTGTCGGTGTAGGAAAGACAATCTGATCATCAAAGAGGCGGAGGAAGGTGGTCCTTCCTTTGTATTTCAGCTGCATGACATAGCGGTTCTGCTCCGGGCGCAGATCTATCAACTGATGTATCTGCTCAGGCGTCTTGAAATCGCCGAGATCCAGCTTCATGGACTTGCAATACTTCTCTGCCAGGGCCTTCAGCGTCATGCCCTGGTTGTATTTATACAGGTTCTTGTCATAGGTGCTATCGTAATAATAGACGTAGTTGAATTTGATATCCGGCTTGAACCGGAGATAGGGTTCCCAGCGGGCCATGTCGCTGTTGCGCTGGTCGGGTCTGCCATAGTAGAAGCGGTTGTCCAGCAGGTTGATATAGCTGGTCACTTGTAGAACCTCGTCGCCTGTCTCCCGCATGATCTTTTGCCCGCTGGCCGCCAGGGTCATGGTCTTCGTAGCGGTAGTATCCAGGTAGCCGATGACGCCGGGACGGGAGGTGATGTAACCCAGGGCCAGGGCAAAGATCAGGATCAACGTATAACGGCTGATCCGGACCCAGAGGGGGATGGACTCGCTGTCCGACCGCAGCTTGTAAATGCTGAAGCTGAGGAAGATGAAGATGATCACCCCAAAATACAGCAGGTCCTTGGTGGTGATGAGTCCCATCAGCATATGGTCAGCCCGCCCGGAAATGGATAGAAAATAGGTAAGGTCCCTTACAAAATCCAGGTCCTGCCATAAGGTACCGATATAGCTTAATACGGCCAGCAATACCAGGGTGCTCAGCGCCGCTACTACCTGGTAAGACGTCAGGCAGGACATAAACAGCCCGATGGCCGCATAGGTACAGAGCAGCAGGTAGATGCCCAGCAGGCCCGCGCATAATAGTCCTGCGTCCGCCGCGTGAAGATTGAAGAGGCCGAACACGACGATGAGCGAAAGGATGGCCACCAGGATCCCGTTGTACACCATCATGGCCAGGAACTTTCCGAACACGATCTCTCTGACCTTAATAGGAGAAGAATACAGCAGCTTGATGGTGCCGCTGTTGATCTCCCGGCTCATCAGTCCCATGGTCAACAGGGGCAGATAGAGATACAGCTTACTCACCAGCGATGGCCATATGCCGTATGGCGGCGCGAAAACTTTAGAAGTAAGGAAGACAAGCCAGCGAAAGGACTGACCGCCCATTTCCTGCGAGGTGAGGTAACTTTCTATCGCGCCTGTGTAGGCCAGCCCGCATTGGAAGAGGAAGGCCACCAGGAGGAACCAGGCAATGGGGGAATAGAACAGCAATGCCAGTTCGGTCTTAGCAATTTCTAATATCGTCTTCATTAGTTTTTCTTGGAGTAATTTGATAATTGGGCAAAAATCTCGTCCAGGGAGCTCTTCTCCAGGTTGATCTCGCGGAGATCCCATCCCCGCTGCACGCTGTTCTCGATGATCCTCGCCGTGATCTCGCGTTCGCCGGTGAAAAAGATGCGCAGCTGGCGCTGGGTAAGGAAATCCACTTTTGTCACTCCCCGGATCTGCAGCAGCTCCTCCTGTGAAGGAGGATTTTCCATGTACAGAAGGATACTATGCGGCTCCACATAGTTGTTGAAGGCATCCATCGTATCGGAGAATACGATCCTTCCGTTGTCGATCATTTTTATCTCCTTACAGAGCATCTGCACTTCGGAGAGGACATGGGAAGAAAAGATCACCGCCCTGTCGGCGGCGATCTCTTTAATCAAAGCCCTGACCTCGATGATCTGATTGGGGTCGAGTCCATTGGTGGGTTCATCCAGGACAACCAGTTTGGGCCGGTGAATGATGGCCTGGGCGATACCCACCCGCTGCCGGTAGCCGCCGGATAAATTACGGATCAGCCGGTGGCTGAAATGGGTGATGCCGCAACGGTCTTTGGCGTCCGCCAATGCCGCCGGTACTACAGCCTTGTCCATCTTCCGCAATGCGGCGCAATAGATCAGGTACTCGTCCACCGTAAGGTCCATGTACAGGGGTGGGTTCTGCGGAAGGAATCCTATCTGCCGTTTGGCGAGTTCGGGGTCCTTGCGCAGGTCGATACCGTCGATCTGCACAGTGCCTTCCGTTTGCTTCAAGGCCCCGCAAAGGATATTCATGGTGGTGGATTTACCTGCGCCGTTGGAGCCCAGCAATCCCACGATGCCATTGCGGCTGATCTCTATATTGATGTCCCGGACGGCCCAGCTGGTACTGTACTTATGGGACAGCCGTTCGATCTTTACAATTGAATTCGACATGATTGAGAAAAAATTTACTGGTAACCTGGATTTTGTTTCAGCGACCCGTCTACATTCAACTGTCCCTGTGGCACGGGATAGAGGGCGTCGGTAGGCTGCCATCCTGGTCTCAGGGGCGCCATCACCGCATCGACGGTTCCGGTCCTTTTCAGGTCGAACCAGCGGTTGCCCCATTCTGTGAACAGCTCGGTCTGGCGCTCGTGGAGAATAGCGTTGATCACGTCGTCCTGTGCAGATGCGGTGCTGGCGCCAAGGCCGGCCCTTGCCCGTACCAGGTCCAGATCATCCAGGGCATCGGCGGTCTTACCCAAATGGGCTGCCGCCTCCGCGCGGATCAGGTATATGTCTGCCAGCCGGAATATCATGAAATCCTCCGGTGGGGCAGCTGCCCTCACCTGTTTGTATTTATAGGGGTAGTAATAGGTCTGGGTCGAACCATTGATCGTCACGTCCACGGGGCTGGCCCAATTTTGGAATCGTTGATCGCCGCCCTCGAAAGCGGCCTGCAGCTGCAGAGTGAGAAAATAATTGGGTATCGTCCCGCTGGTGTTGGGTACATACGTAATGGCTTCTCTCGTTCCGTTGACGCCATCTACGGCAGGCAGCTGCCATATGGCCTCCGCGCTGCCGTTCAGGAATACCTTGTTGAGATCCGTCTCCAGGTTATACAGTCCGGAGCCAATCACTGCGTTGGCTTCATCATAGGCCAACTGCCATCGCTGTCTGTACAGATAGACCTTGGATAAGAATGCCTGTGCCGTATACTTATTGGGACGGGCCCGGCCGGCAGAGGGATAGGTTACCGGAAGTGCAGCCTTCGCATCGGTCAGATCCCGGATGATCTGACCATAGACAGAGTCCACTGATGTGCGGGCCGATTGGGCCGTTTGCTTGTAATCCGAGGTCGTCACCAGGGGAACGGCGCCGAATAAATTGACAAGATGGAAATAATACATCGCCCGTACTACTTTCAACTCCCCCGTCAATTGCTGCCGCAACCCGGCGGATAAGCCGGGACTGGCCGCAACACCTTCAATGGTTGCATTCACCGGGTAGAGACCGGTGTAGGGATCGGTCCACAGGCTATTCACGATGTAATTGACGGAGAGGAGATTCTCGTTAAAAAAGGCGTTATTATCGCTGCCCGCGAGGCTGGTACCCAGCTCATCGGAAGAAAGTCCTGTATTGACGGACAGCAGCCCGTCGTTGAAAGTAAAGCCCGTAACCCCATTCGAGGGATAGCTGTAGATGGAGGCCATGGACGTCATGGTAATGGCGCTGTCAGCAAATTGCTGAGCCTGCGCAATGGAGGTGGGTGGATTGGGGGGTATCTCGATCAGGCGTTTACAGGAAGGAGATAGCGCCGCCACCCATAGCAGTACGGCAACGTATATATGTTGGTTGAAGTTTTTCTTTGTCATGGGAATACATTTAGAAGTTGAGATTCAGGCCGAATGCAAGGGTCCGCTGCAAGGGGAAGCCGCTGTACCCGAATTGCTCGGGATCGCCCACCTTGTAGTTGGTAATGGTCAACAGGTTCTGCGCGCTGCCATAGATCCGCAGGTCCTGCATATGCAGCTTCTTTGATACCTTATCCCCTAAGGAATAAGAGATGGAGACGGTCTTCAGGCGCAAATAGGTGTCGTCGGTGTATGCCGCGTCCGAGCTGGCGAAGGAGGCCGCCGAACTGAAGCTATTGCTGGTATATCCACTTGCCAGCCTCATCAGCGGGGTATGATCGCCCGGTTTCTTCCAATAGTCCAGCGCCTGTACCGGCAGGTTCGTCAAAGCCATACCCGGAACGGTACCGTAAAGGGCGGCCAGGTAATTGGGCGCGGTCTGGCTGGAGAACTGAAAGAACAGGTAAATGCTGAAATGCCCGTAGCTCAGCGTATTTCCAAATCCGCCCATATACTTCACTTCCCTGTTGCCGATGACCACCTGGTCGCCGCCGTCCGCCGCCAGCGAATAGCTGGGGTAAGGAGTGACGCCACCCTTTCCTGTATAATATTCGAAGAGACCCGTCGTGTCGTTCAGTCCCTTAAAGCGATAGCCGTAGATGACCGACAGCGGCTTTCCTATGACATATTGCCGCTTATAAGGGCTTCCCATAAGGTTGGGGAAAGCCAGCAGTTTGTTGCGGTTGAAAGAGATATTGAAGGTGGTGGTCCAGGAAAAATTCCTCGTCTTGACATTATTGGACGTAATGGAAAATTCCAATCCGGCGTTCTGAACTGTGCCGGGCAGGTTCTGCGTAACACTGGAGAAACCCGTGTGTATGGGCAGCGGGTAACCGCCTAACTGATTGCCAATACGATTGCGGTACCAGGTCGCATTGAACAGGATCCGGTCGTGCAGGAAGCCCAGGTCCAGCGCCAGGTTTAAAGACTTCTTCAACGCCCAGCTGTAATCGGGGTTGTACAGGTTCGACGGTTTGTCGCCCTTGATGCCCTGGAAGGCAGGAACAGTGGAGGGGGTCCAGAATGCCTGGTATTGATAGGCCGCCACACCATCGGACCCATTGGTGCCATAGTTGCCGGAGAGCTTGGCATAGCTGATGAACGGCAGCGTCGTCCTGAACCCTTTTTCTTCAGAGAAGATCCAGCCCAGACCTGCCGAACCGAAGTCGCCGAACTGGTTGCCGGGACCAAAGTTGCTGGAGCCATCCCTTCTGCCCGTCAGGCTGATGATGTACTTAGAATCATAGATATATTTCAACCGGGCGAAGCCCGCGCTGTACTTATAAATGCCAAAGCCATCGGTGGTGTTCTGATAGGAAGCCCCGTTGAGCGAATTCAGGAATGCATCATTGGCGTAGCCGGATGCATAGGTATAAGTGGAATTACTCGTGCTCTTTTTATAGGTGCCTCCCAACAGGGCGGTGAAAACACCTCTCCCGAGATTGAGCGTATAATCCATCTGCGGCTCCACATTGATGGCCTCGGAATTGTTGGTCGTAAAATAGGTCGAGGGAGAAGGATACAGGGGATTCTGCGCTGCCCCGGGACTCACGGAATGCTCCGAAGTGTTATTCCGGTTATAGCCCAGGTTCACTGCAAAGGACAGCCCAGCGAAGATCTTGTAGCCAACACGCAGGCTGTTGTTCATGTTGTAATTCTTGGTCAGGACGGGCTGTTTTAGGCCGGAATAGAATTGATATTTGCTAAGATTGAAGCCCTTATAGCTCCATATCAGGTTTCCATTGGGATCTATCACGGCCGGCAGGTTGGGAGGAGAAAAGACATCGCTGGCTCCGCCGAAGGCGGCGGAATTATTATTTTCATAGCCGAAATCTGCGCCAAAGTCCACGGAGAGGCGGTTGTCCATGCTACCATGATGCAGCGCACTATGGAGACTGACCCGCTGGTCCGCAAAATCACCCGGATAATTGAAGTTGCTGTGGGTATATCCTACCGACACGAGGAAAGTATTATTGTAACCTCCTCCGGACAGGCTGGCATGCAAGTCCGTATTCGTGGAGGTCTTTCCGAAGATCAGCTTCTGCCAGTCGGTATACCGGGTCGAATCGAAAATGGTCAGGTCCGGTGCATAGCCTGCCAAATAAGAGACGTTGACCGGGGTAGTAATCCCATCGGCGGCGAGGGCGTCCTTTCTCATTTGAATATACTGCGGCGTATTCATCAGCTTCAACCCACGGGCCCTTGTGTTGATACCTGTGTTGGCTGTGAGGTTCAGGGTCGTCTTGCCGGCCTTGCCTTTCTTCGTGGTGATGAGGATCACCCCGTTGGCGCCTTGCGTACCATAGATTGAGGTGGCATCTGCATCTTTTAAGATACTGACGCTCTCGATATCCGCAGGATTGATATTGTTGAAAGGACTCAGACCGCCACTGACGCTGATGCCTCCGCTAAAGCCATTGGCCAGGGCCAGCGAGCCCAGCTGGCTGATATTGGAATTCTGCGGCGCAAAAGGTACGCCGTCCACGATGAACAGCGGTTGGTCATAGGGTTTCATACTGTTGTTGGCGGGATCGCTGATAATGGTATTCTGTCCCCTCACCTGTACCAGGATGCGTGATCCGGGCACCCCGCTGGTAGCGTTGATGGCCAGGCCCGGGGCCTGGCCCTGCAAAGCCAGCAGTACATTGGTCACCGGCTGCTTCTCTATGGTTTCGGCGCTCACCGTGGAAATAGACCCCACGCTAAAACGGCGGGATGTCGTGCCATAGGCCTGGACCACCGGTGCGTCCAGGATGTCCGAACTTCTTTTCATCAGCAGGTACAGCAAGGTTTTACCGGAGGTGGTGATTTCCTGGTCGGCAAAGCCCGTATAGGAGATCACCAGAACAGTAGACGGCTTGATATGATAGAGAACGAACTCTCCCCGTACATTGGTTCTGGTGCCGGTATTGGTGCCTTTGATAATGACCGATGCTCCCGCCAGGGGGGCGCCCGTGGTGTCGCGCACATATCCCCTGAGCGTATCTTCCACAGCCTGTGGGGATTCCGGTGGCGGCGGCGTATGAATGATGACAGGAATTTTTTTGTTGATGAAGACGGTATTGCCCTGCACTTCGAAATCCAGGGGCAGCCCGTGCAGAATAGTCTTCAATGCCGTCTCTATGCTGGCATCATTCAGCAAGACGGTGACGGGATCCAGTCCCTGCAGGTCTTTCTTGTCGTAAAAGAATACAAAACCCGTCTGTTCACGGATGACGGACAACACTTTCGGTAGCTCCACAGCCTTCCCTGAATAGGTCACCTTCTGAGCGCTGCTGCCGGCAGCTACATGCAGGGAGGTAATAAGGATCAGCATTGCAGACAATTTCATTACTAAAATAGTTTTGGTTAGCAGGGACTTGCCATCCTTATGGACATAGGTCAGCAGTTTGCGAAATGCATGGATTTGCATATCTTCACAATGTTTAGGTTAATAAATAAGCAGTTGTAACACACCTGTTCATGAATGATCTACACGTAAACCGGGGAAGGACTCCAATCTATACCCGGTTTTTCATTGCAGACCACTCGGTAAAAGTTAATTTTCTCTTGTCGTTGAATGGTTTACATCATTAAATAAAGGGGTTAAGGGGTTATTATAAGATGGTTGTTTGCTTCGATGCGATAATGTACCTCTTCCCTCGCCAACCCGCGCAGCACCTGGGCCAGGGTAAGGGTACGTCCGATCATACCATTGAACTGTCTCTCCCGTATATTGCCTTCATATTGGACCTCCATATTGTACCAGCGTCCCAGCTGACGCATCACCATTTGCAGACTCGCATCGCTGAAGTCGAAGAATCCATTCTTCCAGGCAACGGCCTGTACAGGGTCTCCTTTTGATACGGTGATCTCTCCCGAAGCAGCGGCTGACGCCTTCTCACCCGGCTTCAGGAGGTGCTGTCCGACCTTCACCGCTCCCTCCAACAGTGTCGTCACCTGTGCGGGCTCATCGCTATAAGCATTGACATTGAAATGAGTGCCGATGTCCTCGATGGTTTGATTGCCTGCCTTCACCCGGAAAGGCCTCTTTTTGTCATGCACCACTTCGAAATAGGCTTCTCCGGTCATTTTTATCAACCGTTCATCTCCCGCGAAAGCAGTCGGATAAGTTATGCTGCTGGCAGCATTGAGCCATACCTTCGTCCCGTCCGGCAGCGACAGCTGGTACTGCCCGCCGCGGGGTGTCGTCAGCGTGTTGTAGAGCACGTTGGCTGAGCTTTCACCGGCCCCATGATAAGCCAGGCTGCCATTGCCGGAATTGATGACGGTTACATCACCCTGCTTCGTCAACTCACCGGTATGCGCGCTGTCCAGCGTGATTGTCACTCCGTCAGACAGCGTGAGCACCGCCTTATTAAATCCCGGGGCGATGTCCTTCCCGGCCAGTACCGGCGCCGCAGCAGGACGCTGACGCCTGGTGAAAAGGAACCAGGCGCCAATGCCAACGAGTATAATACAGGCCGCAGCAGCCGCCCGGGCCAGCGTAAAGACAGCTGCCCTTCTTTCCTGCCGCAATGGCTCCGGCGATGGCATCACCGTACGGTACATATGTTCCCAGTCGACCAGGGGAAGATCGGCGGTCAGCCCCATCGTTCCTATCTGATGATCCGCCATCGCCTCCAATGCATCCCGGTAGGCGGGATCGCGGACATATTCGAAAAACTCCTCCAATTCCTGCCGTGTACAGATTTTATCGGTGTATTGTCGATAGAGATAATCCAACCGGCTTTCGGATCTTGTCATTGAAAATAATTAATAGTAATTTATCAGTGGATATAGGCCGCTATTACTAAGACTGGATCCCGGTGCGGAGGTACCGAAAAAAACAGGAATTTTTTGAACCTTCTTTCAAATCAAGGCGGAAGCGACTTGTAACCAGAATACAATTGACAGTATTTCAGAGTGATGCGAGAGAAAATGTTGTATGTGTTTGAGGATCTCCGTAATAATGTTCTTTACCGTTTGCACCGAGAGGTTCAGGCGGGCCGCTATTTCCTGGTGGCTCAGACCTTCTTTGCGGCTGAGAGCGAAAATGATCTGCTTTTTTTCGGATAGCAGGGACAGGGCTACCTGGATGAGCTTCTGACTTTCTTCGGCGTCCAGGAGCTGCTGGGTAGGATTATCCGACTGCGTCATATTCACCCATACTTCCCGGATCATCCGGTCATTACGGGCAATTTTACCCAACAGGTCCAGGGTCCTGTTACGGGTCATCGTATAAATATATTTCCGGGGGAAACTTACCTCAGTGAGCTTGTCCCGCTGTTCCCAAAGCTTTAGAAAAACATCCTGTACTACTTCTTCCGCATCGACGGCCGAATGGCAGAGTTGCCAGGCAAACGAGAACAGCCGCTGCCTGTACAGATCGAACAGGAGCCGGAAAGCCGCCTGATCGCCCGCAGCAACCCGCAAAAATAACTTGTTCTCATCGTCTTGTATTGGTGAACTCACACTCCCTGTATTGCTGTTTACAATTGATCGGTCTATGATCTGCAATCGGGATAAGGAGTAAGGTCTGTGCTAAGGTATATAAAAAATCTTGTTATAAATGGGATGTAATCTTTCTTCTGTGGTTTTGGCCCCAGCGGATCATGGCATCGATTACTTCTTTGAGCGTTCCGGCATATTCCGTTGAGGAATATTCGACCGTAACAGGTTTAGTATTGCAAACAGTCCGGGTTACCAATTGATTCATTTCAAGTTCATGCAATTCCTTTGACAATATTCTCGGAGAAATTCCCGACTCCCGTGACAATTCACCAAAGCGTCTGGTTCCATTGTTTACCAATATCGAAAGGATAACCAACTTCCATTTTCCATTGACGACGTACAAGGTGTCCTGGATGGCGGAATGGACATTTTCGCATGCAACATCTACCTTATCTTTCATATACTATCCTGTTTGTAACTACTTACATTTTGGCAGTCCATTACAAATATACCGTATTAATGCGCAACCTTTGTGCTTCTAACAGGATTACCGGATCGGCAAGACCATCGTTGACAGGCTGGCTACGTTGACGCCAACAATTTAGGCTTGAGCAAAACCTCCCGCCCGGGCGACTATTTCCGGGCGCCACATGCGCCGGCTGTCATTATCAGCTATGCGGAAGTGTAGTTCGATCTTTCCGAGGCCGTGTCCCGTGGATTTATTACAGGTGATGCGGCTGATCTGTATAATAAGGCTGTACTTGCCAGCCTGGATCAATATGGTATCAGAGATGCTACGATAACAGGAAACTACCTCGCGCAGGCATCGGTCCAATATGATGCGGAGAATTATAAAAAGTCTGTTGGCGACCAGAAATGGATTGCCCTTTTCGGACAAGGGCTGATGATTTGAATGATTTAAATAAAAAGACCGTCTCATGAGATATGAGGCGGTCTTTACATAAACGAAGATTCATTAAAAGTATATCTCCCTCCCAGTATTAAGCAGGCGGCAAAATTCTATAGCAGAGCCAGTAAGTACCATCCCAGACAAGGTCAAATTGTTGTCCAAGCCCGCTGCCACTGCTGAATGTCCATGTCTGTGTTGCGCTACTGGTGTTGTCGTTTACAAAATACAGGGATTTGCCGCCCAGGTTAAGGGTGGTTCCCGCAAAACGGCTGTAAAACTCCAGGTGCTGTCCTATTGTGGGAGTCGCTGGCAGCGTAATGGTGATTCCAGTGACACCCATGACCAATCGGCGGGATCCGGTGCCAACCGTAAAATTAGCATTGACGACAGCATATCCATCATCCGTCCAGGCCGCAGTGCTTCCATCAAAGTAAAGGACCTGCCCCTGTACCAGGCCGGCGGTACTCAATTTCGAAGGTGTTAGCGTATTATCGGCCACATGCAGGTTTTTCACGGCATAGGTGAGTAATTTCAGGCCGCTGACGGCGCTATCCGCTATTTTCGAGGTCGTGACCGTTCCATTTGCCACTTTAGAGGTCGTAATGGCATTGGGCTGTATCATTCCGTTCGCAACGGCTAGGCCTGCAATAGTGGGATTGGGATAAGTACCGGTGAGGCTTCCTCCTGCCACCGCCCCGTTAAACGCGGACAATTGGAGCCAGGCGGGAACACCCGCAGTGCCGCTGTTGTAATAAAACCCTTCAGGCGCATCCGTCTGGTAAACCAGCAGACCCTTCGCAGGCAGGGTGATGACGGTAGTATTTGCCACACGGGGTACAAGAAACCCTCTACTGGTCGACTCTACCTGCAGCTGTGCACTGGCATCCGGCGTATTCGTGCCAATCCCTACCTGCCCAATAGCTGCCGGGCATATGGACACTAAAGCCATAGCGAATACTAACGGCAAAATGTAATTGTACTTCTGCATGAGATTTGTTTTGATTTGAAAAATATTTATCCAGCCCGTGCCTTTAGCCAGGCAGGTTCATGACAATAAAGGCCATTCCTGTAAGGTTGCTTACGTGGGTAAAAAATCGAATCTGTACGAGAAAGACAGGAAATAATAAGGGATGGAAATTCAAACCAATCAAAACTTTAACGAGAAGAGTCCATACAAATATAGGGAATATTTTACATCGCGCTTTTTTTTTGAAATAAACGTCATGGGTTTCCAACGGCGCTACACTATCAACCGGCTGTCTTGTTCTCCGGGGACGCGATATCCAGCACGATCCGGCCTTCAATCTCTCCCTTCTTCATTTCGTCGAAAACGGAATTGATATTCTCCATCTTTGTAGCGTGGACCGTTGCTTTTACTTTGCCTTCAACAGCAAAACCAATGGCCTCTTGCATATCCTTTCGCGTTCCCACAATGGAACCTCTTATTGTATACCCGTTGATCACCGTATCAAAAATGGGCAGGTCGAAACTTCCGGGGGGTAAGCCGTTCAAGGAAATAGTTCCCTTGCGTCTAAGTGCCGAAAGGCCTTGTTTAAAGGCAATAGGAGAAGGAGCCGTCACCAGCACTCCGTGCATCCCACCCGTTTCTTTCTTCAAAAATGCACCCGGATCCTGTTCTCTGGCATTGACGGTTAAATCCGCTCCCAGGCTTTTGGCCAGTTGGAGTTTATCATTTGATATATCTATGGCCGCCACATGCAATCCCATAGCTTTAGCATACTGCACAGCCAGGTGACCCAATCCGCCTACGCCTGAAATAGCAACCCATTCCCCGGGTTTGGTATCCGTTTCTTTTAGTCCTTTGTACACGGTGACGCCCGCGCAAATAATGGGCGCCATTTCAATAAAATTGATACCCGCGGGAAAGCGGCCGACGTATCTTGCATCTGCCACTACGTACTCCGCATATCCACCGTCCACACTGTAGCCACCGTTCTGCTGCGCCTCGCACAGGGTTTCCCATCCCGTTATACAGAATTCACAACAACCGCAGGCGCTGAATAACCAGGGCACACCGACGATGTCCCCTTCTTTTACATTTTGTACTCCACGTCCCAGGGCCACCACGTAGCCGATGGCTTCATGCCCGGGAATCAACGGCGTTTTTGGTTTAACCGGCCAGTCACCCTGACACGCATGCAGGTCCGTATGACAAACCCCACAGGAGACAACTTTTACAAGTATTTGGTTCTCGCCCGGTTCTTTGACTGGCATTTCCTCGATGGATAACTTTCCGCCGAACTCGTGTAGAACGGCCGCCTTCATTTTTTTTGGTAGCATATATATTATTTTACTTATAAAAATCGGTGATTTGATTTCATATCCGTTTTCCCAAAACTATCGTATCCGATAGACGGGAATCAAGACCTGCGTCATACAGGGAACTGATTAAATTCATGAAAATCTCCGATTCGTAGAAATAACGGGCTATATGCTAATTAAGCGAAGGATCATTAAAGGTATTTCCCTGTTTTACATCCCCGGATTCAAACCCTTTTTTAAACCAATACACCCGCTGGGCCGAGGTCCCATGCGTAAATGCATCCGGTACGACCGTACCCGTGGCTTGTTTCTGCAACCGGTCGTCACCGATCGCGTTTGCGGCCTTTAATGCTTCGTCGATATCTCCGGGTTCAAGAATATTTTTCATTTTATTGGCATGATAGGCCCAGACCCCGGCAAGGAAATCGGCCTGTAACTCCAGCTTAATGGAGTATTTGTTAAATGCTGTTTTGCTCAGCTGTGAACGGAGTTCATCCATTTTTGCCGTTGTGCCGTTGAGGTTTTGGATATGGTGGCCGACCTCATGTGCGATGACATAGGCAACGGCAAAATCGCCGGGCGCCTTGAATCGGTCCCGGAGATCCTTGCAGAAGGCAAGGTCCAGGTATAATTTTTGGTCGCCGGGGCAATAGAATGGCCCCACAGCCGAGCTTGCCTGGCCGCAAGAAGACTCCACCTGGTCATTGAATAAGACCAGGGTGGGATCTGTATAGGTCTTTCCCTGATCAGCGAATAATTTGGTCCAGACATCTTCGGTGTCCGCCAGCACCACTTTCACGAATTTCGCCTGCTGGTCATCTGCGGTCTTTTCTTCCGGAGTCTGCTGAGTCGACTGGGTCTGACCGCCCAGGTCGGGCATTTGCGGGGCATCGCCGCTGCCACCCAGGAAGCTGTAGATCAAATAGATAATAAGGCCGATGACACCACCGCCGGCCGCTACGCCGCCGCCTGAGATGCCGCGGCGGTCCTCGACGTTGGAACTTTCCCTGCCACCCAGCCACTTCATATGATTGATTTTTTAAGGTTCATGCTGCTTACTATTAAAAAAGCGTGCCAGCGTCAGGAAATTCTATCCCTGATCAATAAAAAATCCCGTATCTGCATATGTCTGATCCCCTCATATGTATTCCCATTAAAATGATCTTCACTTACTACAACCTTGGGATAATTATCCGATATAGCCAGTAAATTCCCGAATTCCCGGTCGATCGTTGCTTGTTCGTCCAGCCGCAACGCAACCTGGATATACAGGCGTTCGTTGTCCCGTTCGCAAACGAAATCAATTTCCTGCGCATGGAATGAACCCACTTTGACATCATAGCCCAAATAAAGCAGTTGATTAAACACCATATTCTCCAAAAGTTTGCCCCTGTCTTTGATCTTATATCCTATTATAACATTGCGGATGCCGGTGTTTTCAAAATAAAATTTACTTCCAATCTCGAATATTTTCCGGCCGGCAATATCGTAACGGCTTACTTCATGCACGATAAAAGCATTGGCAAGATGAGCGCAATATTGCTGGATCTGGTTAGGAGGCATATTGGTCTGCTGGGATTTCAGGAAATCACTGATCCTCTTTGCAGAAAACAGGCTTCCAATATTATCGGCGAGGAATTCTATCAGCTTTTCAAGGAAGGTATTATTTCGCAAGCTATATCGGGATACAACATCCCGATATACTATTGTATTATAGATGCTGTAGAGGTATTCAAGGGAAGTGTCTGTAAGCCCCAGGTGGATCAGGTAGGGTAAGCCTCCGAATTTGATATAGGATTCAAGACTAAGTTCATTATCGGCCAGTTTATGAAATTGCAGAAACTCAAAATAGGACAAACTATACACTTTGAATTCAATATAGCGACCACTTAAATACGTGGCTAGCTCTCCGGACAGCAGGTTTGCATTACTGCCCGTTATATAGAGATCATTATTCTCATCAAGAAGGAGAGAACGTAAAGCCTTCTCGAATTCAGAGATATCCTGGATCTCATCAATGAAGATATAATTATGAACATCAGTTTTAGATTTGGCAAGAATATATTCATTAAGGCTGGCGGCATCCTTGATCATATCGAATTGGAAGTCCTCCTTATTGATGTATATGATGTTCGATTGTGGATCCACAGATTGTATGAAGCTGATGATTTGGAAGAGTAAATAACTCTTCCCTACTCTACGCTGACCAGACAACACTTTGATCAGGTTTTTTCTGACAAAAGGCTTTATTCGTTCTATATAGGCTGTTCTTGAAAGAGTATTTGGAAATACCATTATAGCTATACTTATATATTATACCCAAATATACTATTATTATAATTATATCTATAATTTATAATAAATTCATATTTTCTATAGATGTATCTACAACATTCAGGTACTTAAATATCAATTATTTATAACAAATTACAGATATTATGCATGCTCTAAAGTCTTTTTGCCCAAGTTGGACAGCGTGAAAATTCGTACCTTATGCAAAACCTAATTTCTCGCCATGCACCCGACATTCCTATTCTTTTTATTTGGCCTTGGCTTCTGGTTCCTTTTTGCGTTAATGATCCCTTACTTCCTTCCCACCATCATTGCCGTCATGAGACAGAAAAGCAACACAGGTTCCATCTTCGCGCTCAATCTGTTCCTGGGGTGGTCTCTTATCGGCTGGGTCGTTTCGATGATCTGGGCCCTCTCCTCCGACGACGTGCGGACCCAGACGGTCATTGTCAACCATGCACCTCCTGCCCCGGCGGATCCGGTAAGCGCAGGTCCGGCGCCTGTATATGAATACAAGGGCGTCCAGCTCAACAGGAACGCGGCAGGTACAGGCGGCTATACCGGTACGAACCAGGCCGCGGCCGAACAGCCCGACAAGTTCGACCAATTGCGAAAACTGAAACAGCTGGCTGATGAGGGTGTGTTGACACAAGAAGAGTTCAATCAACAGAAATCCAAGCTCTTAGATTAATGAGCAAACAAGTAAATGGCATTATGATAGATCCCCATCCAGCCTTGGAATCGCCAGCATGCCCAGCCATACCAGTGCGCCAATCAAAAAGACGCCGAATACCCAAGATAATGCATTCCTATTTCTGGCTTCGAAGGCAGTGAATCTTGGCTCAAGAATCAATAGAGGTCTGGGCATCGTAGTTACGTAAGTGCTTTTAAAAATTGCCCTTTCATAATATTCACGGTCCCAGTTATCTCCCATACGATCAAGGTAGATAAGACGGGAGAGATCCTTATGATGAAAGTCCTCCAAAGTGGCCAGTACAAAATCCTGCCATTTTTCTCTTTTTTCCGATGCGCTCAGTCCGTTGCTCAGCCCGCGCGTATATTTTAGGCATGCCCATGCCTGCGGCGCCAGTCGCCTCGCCGCTGCACCAGTGTCCACAAGAGGTTTTGTGTTGAAAATTGGACAAGCTATGTAAATGGTAAATTTGGGGGACCCGCCTTTCCAGCCCGACGTGGCCGTATTCTCAAACGAGGCCGCCGCAGTATCGATATAGAAAATTTTGGCGGCATAATATTTTGTCGGTTTAATTTGCGCGATCTTGTCGATCGATTGCAACGATGTCAATCTCCCCATCGATGTTCGCAGATAACCTTGTAAAAGGATCGTAGGTAAGCCGATCGCCAGGCTCGCAACGATCAGATAAAGAAAGAGAAGATCGATTCGCCGGCTTTTGAGGCTCAATAGCTTTATCCGCGGGCGCAGCCAGATGGCCAATGGAATAATAGGTAAGATCAAGGGGCCCCAAAGGTCAGTCACCGGTTCTTTCCAGGAGATCGCAGATGTCGCAATCGTCAGCCACGCATTTAAGATTGAATATCCAAGTACAAAGCCGGCAGCGGTCAGTAAAAATGGAAAATAAATAAGTCTGAGCTTGACGCTGAATGATCTCATAGACGCAAGATATCCTGTTTTCTATAACGCCGACCGCAGGCCTTTCAACAAAGTCTTATTATTCGACTTGTCGAAGACCACCGTATCGCACTGGTTAAATCTGGCGAAGGCGTTGATCGCCTCACCGATCTTTGCAAGCTGGCCTGCAGCGAGCTTTACCGGCTCGAAATGAAGGTTGTGGATGATCAGGGCCCGCTGCTTCCTATCGGCTTTTGAATCCATCCTGGCGACAAAGGTATCTCCGAGCAGGACCGGCAATGAAAAATAGCCATATTTCCGTTTCGCCTCCGGTACAAAGCATTCTATCTGGTAGTCGAAATTAAAAAAATCCCTTAACCGATGCCGGAAGACATTCAATGCATCGAAGGGTGACAGCACAAAGGCCTCATCGGAGATCGCGATCTTTTTATTTTTAAATCCCGGCAACATGTAGAGCGGCGCGGTAGTAACCCCTTCGATCGTAACCCTCAATACTTCTCCTTCTGCTACGAGTTTTTCCAATTCTTTTTTTACCAGGTTATTCTTTACCCAACGGGCACGCCAGGCAATCTCTTTGGCATAGGCGATACCCAGGGAACGCAAGGAGAACCGGACAACATGCCGTGCATATTCTTCGGGTGTGGGCACCGTCGTATCGATATCCCCCGGAACGATATTGACCGGAAGGTCATATATTTTGTGAAAACCTTTTCCCCTGGTAGCCATGAGTCGTCCGTCCAGATACAGGCGTTCGAGGGCCACTTTTGACGGCCGCCAATCCCACCACCCCGAACTTGCCTCCCGGCGGTCGTTATCAAAATCCTTTACCATCAGGGGTCCTTCGCGTGCAACCCTGTCCAGCACCTTGTTCGTGAGATTGATCTCGGCCTGGGTCAGGGCGGGTCTTCTGGCGGCGAAGCCAGCCTTTACGGACAGTGAAAACCGGAAGTCATGCATGGGCATGAATCCTGAGTCGGAGGTGAGGAATTCAAAGATCCTGCCATCGGCCTGGAGCTCTTCCAGCCATTCCAATTTATAGTCGGGAACCCGGGCTGCGAGAGCATGATGGTGGGCGCGTTCCACGACATAGTTTGTATCCAGCTGTACAAATCCAAGGTGTTCAATGACTTTGTAGACGGCTTCCCTGCCTTTGCCAAACTGCGCCCGGCGCGATAATCCTGCTGCATGGAGGATGATCTCCCGGGCCCTCGCTGCGGTTAGGACGATGCGATTCATCCGATAAATTAAGAATTTTGGGCCAAATGGCAAATTCCGGGTTTTATCCTTATATTTCTTGCAAGAACCAGAATATTACCCTTATGGCGAATGCCGGAATAATCGTATTGATCCTTATTATCGCAAATGTCATTGTATCCTACAAGGGCTTTTCCAACAGTTCGTTCTTTGAGGGATACAAATTCGAGGTCGACCGGATCCTTATCAACAAGGACTACAAACGGCTGATCACATCAGGGTTCCTGCATGTCAGCTGGACGCATCTGCTCTTCAATATGTTTGCGCTGTATGTCTTTAGCCAAATTGTCGAGCTGACCCTGGGCCCTCTTAATTTCCTGATCATTTATTTTGCCAGCCTGATAGGCGGAGATCTCCTGTCCCTGCTGATCCACAGAAATCATGGCGACTATAGTTCCGTCGGCGCGTCAGGTGCGATCGCCGGTGTGATGTTTGCGTCTGTTGCGATCTTCCCGGATATGGGTATCGGTCTTTTTCTACTGCCGATCTCTATCCCGGGCTGGATCTTTGCGCTTCTGTATGTATTATTTACGATCTATGGTATCAGATCCCGAAAGGACAATATCGGTCATGATGCGCACCTGGGCGGGGCATTGGTCGGCATGATGCTGGCGCTGATCATGAACCCGTCGGTTCTTATGTATAATTATGGCAAGATCCTGATCATCCTCATCCCTACCCTTGTTTTTATTTACCTGATCATTACCCGGCCGGAAATATTGTTCGTGGATAATCTTTTTTATAAAAACCACAAGGACTTTTACTCCATCGACCACCGGGTCAATGCCGAGCGTGCCGACAGGCAGCAGGAGATCGACCGGATCCTGGACAAGATCAGCAGGACAGGGATGAAGAGCCTGACCCGGAAGGAAAAGGAGACGCTGAAGGCCTATTCGAAGCATGTGCGGTAAGATGGTGAACTCTTTAGTGCTGGGTCACCATTCCCGAGATATTGGCCGCCCAGAAAAGGCCCAGGGCGCCGCCGCTGATATTTCCCACTGCTGAGGCCGGGCCCGGTTTGTATGCATTGCCATCGTCCAGGAATTGTTTGCTCAGTGCACTGAAATATTCGTAAGTATTCCTGGTTAAAGATGAGAGCCTGACCTGGACGGAATCCCCTCGTATGATCCAATAGGGCCCCAGCCGGCTGCTGATACTATAGGCAAGAAGGGTCAATACTTCCATTCCTTCTACATACGCCGGCAATGTCTTGTCATCGAAAACATAGAAGGGAAAGATCGAACCTCCTTCATAATTGTATTGACGCGCCTGGTCATAGCCGGAATTAAAGGGCTCATTCAGCTGCAGCAGGTAATAGTTGATTTCGTCCCGGGGTTCTTTAAAATAGGCAAAGGCA
>Ga0247778_1000797_pt1 | contig 24545 bp, 29 predicted proteins | sample UWRJL049202B5_FD_179939 | JGI IMG/M metagenome (GOLD analysis project Ga0247778, IMG submission 179939) | Plant litter microbial communities from Arlington Agricultural Research Station in Wisconsin, United States - UWRJ-L049-202B-5 | ecosystem: Environmental > Terrestrial > Plant litter >...
ACAGCAGAATGTCCTTCTTTTTGTCGTCGCGGAAGTGCTCGGCCAGCGTAATGGCAGATAGGGCGATCAGCGAGCGCTGCACCGGGTTCTCGTTCATCTGTCCAAAGAACATGGCCGTGGTTTTGAGCAGGTCGTTATCTTCCAGCGTCTTGTACAGTTCATGGCCCTCACGGATGCGCTCACCGATACCGGCAAATATGGACAGCGCACCGGCACCAACGGCCACGTTGTTGATCATCTCCATAGTCAGCACCGTCTTGCCCACACCGGCACCACCGATGATACCGATCTTGCGTCCCTTCACGAACGGCGTAAAGAAATCCAGCACCTTGATGCCCGTCTCCAGGATTTCATCCGGACGGTTCTTGAGGCTGGTTTCCTGGAACGCCGGGGCGAAAATGGAGCGCTTGGGCATCTTATCGAGCACTGCCTGGTCCAGCTGCGGCTTGCCGTCGATGGGCAGAGCAAGCGCGTTCCACACCCGGCCGACCATTTCATCACCGACGGGGATTTCCAGGGAGTGGCCGCTGCGCTGCACCGTCTGGCCTTTTTGGATGGAATAATCACCGGCAATGTTCAGGCACAGCGCCATATCGCCGTGCTCCAGACTGTTTACCAGCAGCGGCGTCTTTTTTTCGTTATCAACATACAGCATCTCATTCAGGTCCGGCATGTCTTCGTCGAACTGGACTTTTATGACGAGTCCTTTCAGGACCCGGACGATTCCCTTAGCCATCAGTCACCTCCCCCTGCGCGTATCTTTTTGAGGCCCGCCAGCGATTCCTTGAGCCGGATATCCACCAGCGCACGCTTAGCCCTACTAAACTGCACGTGCAGATCGTTGGCCGTTTCTATGGAGCGCTCTTTGGCGGCGGTCATGGCCTTGAACCGGCTGGCCAGCTGCGCCAAACGGCTGTCATAGATGAACTGCGTGAGCGTCAGCCGCAAGATGGACGTTTCCAGGTGAGAAGCTACCGTGTAGGCGTTCGGCTCGAATATGTATGTGCGCTCGGTGATCTTTTCGTCGTCCAGCGTATCCAGATCGGCAATCTTGCCCATGCGGCTCACCACTTCGCTCAGGTCCAGGTCTTTGATGGTCTGCTGCGTGAGCGACACGTAATCCTGATAGAACACGCGGCTTTTGCGGTACCTTTTTATCATGTCCATGATGGGGTCGACGTTGATAAAGTCCTTTTTAGGCATATCAAAATACTGCTTGAAGGCGATCCGCGCCTGCTCCAGCTGTCCGGCACCGTGGTGGCCGATCACAACGATGTCGTGCTTATCTTCTTCGTAGTACTGGCGGAATTTCTTGATAAGCCGCTGGTCGATATCACCGCTGAGGCCTCCCTGGGCGGTAATGAGTATCAGCAGCTCCTTTTCGATCGGCGTTTCATCAACCGCACGGCCGAAGTTGAACATCACATCCATGCGGATCTGCTTATAAATGGTCCATACCTCGTTAAAAAACTCGTTGGATATCAGCACCTTGTTCTTGGTCTTGGTAATCTGCATACTGGACAGGCTTTCAAATGCGCTCGTGAGCGATACGATAGTACGCATGCTGGCTTCTTCGGCTTTGATCTCTAGTGGTCGTTTCATGACTTCTTGACCTCCGCTGCTTCCGCAGCTGGTTCGACTGGTTTTGTTTCCTGTGGCTTGTCGGGTGTTTCGGCCGGTTTCGCAGCCTCGGCGGGTGTTTCTTCGGCTGGCTTTTCTACCGGCTTTTCAGCCTTTGCGTCATCTTTCGTGTCGTCAGCTTTGGCGCCCTTGTCTTCTTTGTCGTCGGGCTTCTTATCGGCTTTGGCGTCGTCTTTCTTTTCGCCCTCGGCCGGCTTTTCGGCAGCAGCACCGTCTTCTTCCTTCACGCTTGCCGCTGCCTTTTCGGCTGCCGCCTTTTCTTCGGCCTCGCGCTTGGCTTTCATCTTTTCGTCCACGATCACCACCTGCGCTTTCAGGCCGTCGCGCAGCGTGTCGTAATTGCCCTTCATCTCTTTGTCTTCTTGCAGCTGCGCCGATACTTCTTTTACGAGCGACTTCATCTTTTTGATATCGATCTTTTCATAATCTTTGGCGCCCAGCACGATATCCAGCAGGAACTGCTGATCCACCAGGCTGTATCCCTCGCCGATATCCTGGCTCATCAGTTGGAACAGCGCCTTGCCCTTGTCGTAATCGGCCTGGGCTTCGGGGCTTAGTTCCGTACCGAAGTGAGCGTATTCTTCGGCCACGCGGTAGCCAGCCAGGGTTTTGTTCAGTACGGCGGCCAGGCCCTTCTGGCGTTTGTTCTGACCCACACCACCCACACGGGTCACCGACAGGCCGGTGCTTACGGCCGGGCGCATCGTATCCTTGAATATGCCCATGTCCAGAATCCACTGGCCGTCCGTCATACTCATGACGTTGGTCGGCAGGTAGGCGGTGATATCACCTGCCGGCGCATAGATAAGCGGCAGGATGGTCTGCGTGGCACCGTTACGATCCAGCCGCCCGGCACGCTCCACCAAACTGGAGTGCGTATAAAACATGTCACCCGGGTAGCTATCGCGCCCTGGGCTCACGCCGGCGATCAGGGAAATTTCACGGTAAGCCTGGGCGTGCGAGGTTAAGTCGTCATAAATGATAAGCGTATCCATGGCCAGCTGCTGCCAAAAGTACTCACCGTGGGCCGCACCGATGTATGGCGCCAGGTACGTGGTCACCAGCGACTCGAACATGTTCGTCACGATGATGATGGCCTTGCCGAGCGCATCGTTCTTTTCCAGCCGGTCTACCAGCTGCGCGACATCCCTCTGGCGCTTGGCGATCAGCACATAGATAACGGTGATGTCGCTGTTCTTCTGATTGATGGCGATCTGTGTGGTCATAGCGGTCTTACCAACTTTACCGTCGCCGAGTACCGCCATACGCTGGCCGCGCACCAGGCTGAAGTTGATATCCAGCACGGTGATGCCGGTTTCCAGCTGCGTGTCGAGCAAGCGACGTTCATAGAGCATTGGCGCGTTATGGAACACTTCCCACACGGCGTCCGGCTCGATCGGCCCCTTACCATCGATCGGCTCACCAAATATATTCACCACACGGCCCACGAAGTTCTTGCCCACTTTAGTCAGCAGTTCGCTGTGCTGCACCACGCACACCATGCCGATGTGCAGCACGGTAACGCCAAGTTTCATAACCACCACGTAATCTTCGTACACATGGTGCACATACCCCTTGGAGCCATCCTCGAACCGGATGAGCGCATGCACATTCGTGGGTTGCAGGCCGCGGATTTTCACCAAAAAGCTATCGATGCCGATAATTTCGCCGACCGGGTTACCCTTGGCGACTAAATCCTGGAACATCTTATCCTGTTCCATTATTTGGGCTCCACCACGGGGATTACGTTCGCAAATGCTTCGATTTCGTGCAGGATCACATCCCGGCTGCCAGCAAGCTTGGCCCGCACGCTGTAGTCGTGTATATGGTTCGGCGTGCGCAGGTACACCCCACCGACCAGCGATGGCTGCATACCCACCTGCAGAAGCGCCTGCGGGTGGATTTCGGTGCGGACATACGTGATGAGCTTGGTGAGCGACACCGGGTCGGCCTCGACTGCGAACGTCATGTGCAGTATCGGCGCTTTGTCTTTCATCATCTTCATCTGCTCTTTCAGCAGCATACGGCTTTGGTCGTCGTTCAGATCAAGCTTGTTCTGTTCGGTAAAATCACTCAGCGCACGGCTCATGTTGGGCATTTTGTAGCCGGTAGCGCCGGTGGCATGGTTGCGGGCCTTCTGTGCCTCGAGGTCGTTGTCCAGATCTTCGATCTCCCGCACCAGACGCGACAAATCAGCCCGTGTGATAAGGGCTGATGGCAGTACGTAGCTGATGGCGACCGGTTGGCTCACAGCCGCATGTCCTCCATAATATTCTGCTTGTTGGATTCCATCTGTGCGATGATGTACGGCAGCTGGCTCTTCAGGTCAAACTGGTCGCCGAGCGCCTGCAGCACGTAGTGTTCCACGATTTTGGCCATATTTTCTTCGTATACCTTCAGCATGGCCGCTTCGCGCTCGCTGACTTCGTTCTTCATGGCCTCCGCCAGCTGTACACGCTGCTGCTCCACCTCTTGCGCGGTCTTCTGCAGCGTGCTCAGCGCCAGCTCCTGTGCTTCTTTCATGGCCTTAGCATAGGCCTCGAACTCAGTATCGAGCTTGGACGAAATCTGCACTTTCATGTAATCGTTCAGCTGCGAGATAGTCATATCCAGGTCCTGCTTGAGGAACATGGCGTTTTCATCGATGATCTTCTCGAACCGCAGCCGGCCTCGGTTACGAAGCTCTTCGCGGAATTCTTTGTTGAACAGATGCGTGGCGTCTTCTTCGGCGATGTCGGTGTAGGCTTTGTTCAGATCGTCGACGGACTGGCTGCTTTTAGCGACCGTGCCAGCTTGCAATCGGTGAAGCGCCAGAATAACCCACAGGAAACCAGCAAATACAGCAGTCAGACTGCCTATTATTACTGCCAGCCACCAGATCGTCATTCGTTTGTGCCCATCCCCTTCATGCTTATAGCTTTAATAGTAAATATACCGCAAACAGGCCGATTATTAAAATGAGGAAGCTGGTAAGGATGATCTCGAGCAGCCCGCGGAATATGGATTTTTTGGAAAGCGGATTACGGCCGATAGCGATCAAGCTGTTGCGGATGCCGGAATAAAGCACCACGATAGCGATGATGATGCTGAGTCCCGTGATGGCCAGGCTCAGATAGATGCGCAGCGGGCCGATGGGCTTTTCGGCCACCGCCTGGCCGATACGCTGCAGTAGTTTCGGCAGATCGGCCTTGGTGCTTTTTTTGTTCGGGTTGCGCTCGATGTTGATAGTAACCGACACGAGGCCGAGTGTGACCTTCTGCGTTTCCTGGCCGGTGGTGTCTTTGAGCGTGACGCTGCCGAAGCCGCTCTTGCCACTGAACGCACTGACCGCCCGGCCAAAGATGATCGGCTGGTCGGTGCCGGCTTTCATGCCCACGCCGTCGATGGCGGAGAGCGTTACGAAGTCGCCGGTAGTGATCGGCCCGCCCTCGGTACTCACCAGCACATTGTACGTGCCTGAGGTGGCGATGTACGATTCATTCGCCAGGCTGGCGTTGGAAATGGTCAATGACAGCTGGTGCGGGTCTACGGCCACGCCGTACATCTGGTTCAGGTTCTTACTGGTCGCCGCCGAAACCTTAGGTGAATCACCCCCGCTCAGCTGCACGATAGTACCGATCTGGATCGCCTTGTCAGCCGCGTAGCCCTGCACGTTACCACCGCCGCCGGTGGCCTTTTTGGTGTCTGTTTTGGCCGTAGAGCTGGGCGTGGCCGCCAGTGCGACTGCACCACCCAATGGCAATAGCAACGCTACTGCGAGTGCCATGCCAGAAAGTAGTCGACCGATTTTCATAAGGAAATTCTATTTTTTTGGGTTAAAAAAGCTACTGCTTACCTAAGCAGTAGTATACCCCACTCCCCCTCCGTCCGCCATCTGTTGTTTTGGGAGGACGGACCTCCCAAAATTACAACGGTTTTGTGGTGAGTTCAGAAAGGGTCTGCACGAGGGTTTCGATGTCGGATTCGGCCGTGCGACGGCCCATGGTTATGCGCAGGGAAGCCTGCGCGTCTGCATCGGAAATACCCATGGCGCGCAGCACGTGGCTCGGTTCTTCGCTGCTAGCACTACAGGCGGAACCGGCGGCAGCCAGAATGCCCCGCTCATCAAGTTCCACGAGCAGGCGTTCGTTGTCCTGACCAGGCAACGTCAGGTGGACATTATTCGGCAAGCGATGGGACAGCGAGCCATTGATGACGACATGCGGCAGTTTTTCGGCGATGAGCTTGTAGGCAAGCGCCTGCAGATATTCCAAACGCGCTATCTCATCGCGCCGACCGGCCTGTGCGATATCAAGAGCCTTAGCAAACCCCACGCACGCCGCAACGTTCTCGGTGCCGCTGCGCAGATTACGCTCCTGGCCGCCGCCGCGGATAATAGGCGTCAGCACGACCTTGCTCGAAACGAACAGGATACCGCTCTGCTTCGGGCCGTATATCTTACCGCCATTGAGCGTCATCAGGTCCACGCCCAGGCGCGATACATGCAGGTCCAGATAATTTGCCGCCTGGCAGGCATCGGTGTGCAGATAAATCGGCAGTGTGTTGCCGGCCATGCGCCTGGCAGTGCGGATGCGTTCGATCAGCCGCGCGACATGCCGCAGCGGTTGCACCGTTCCGACTTCGTTATTGGCGTACATGACGCTCACGAGCACCGTACGCTTATCGATCTTAGACTCAAGGTCGGCCAGGTCGATCAGCCCCTGTTTCGTCACCCCTGCCACGGAATGGTCGAACATCGTAGCGGGCTCTAGCACAGCATCATGCTCCACGGCACTCACTACTACATTTGCATCAGGAAATTGCCGCATGACACCCTGGATTGCCAGATTATCACTCTCAGTGCCACCAGCCGTAAAGATAATTTCGTTCGCTCGGACACCTAGCTGCAGGGCCACGTCACTCCGTGCGGCATCCAGTGCGCGGCGAACCTTCTGGGCCGCCATATAGTTGGCCGACGGATTATAAAATTGGTCAGTAAAAAAAGGCTGCTGGGCGGCCGCTACGTGCGGGTCCATCGGCGTGGCCGCTGCGTGGTCAAGGTAGATCATATGTACAATTGTAGCTTATGCCGCAGCAAGTATCGGGTCGAAGCGGGCGTGCAGATTCTGCTGGTATCGATATGCAGCCATGTATAGGCGCTGCGTCTCGTCATGAGTGAGCGGCTGGTAGGGCATGCCGTCTTGTGCTTTGAAAATACCGTGAGGGCGCACATCATACCGTGTAGTGCGGGCGTGGCGGATATTGTTGGCGTCGGTCCATTCTTCGTGCCAGACCCAGGTGTGCTCATCCAGACAGAAGAACTCACGGCGACCGCCCTGTGGGACTTCACCGAACAGCGTACCACCCATACGGGCGGATTCACGGATAAGTTCGCGGTGTATCTGCGCCATCCGGACCTGCGGATCGACCGGCATGATAACGCTGAGTAGTTTACGCAGCAAGGTCGTAGCCCTCCTGTGATTCCATGGACGACTGCTGGGCACGCAGCGTAGAATCGACCGCTAAGGCGCCAGGACTACGGTATACCGGAGTATATCCAGCCTGGATCTCGCTCATCACCGGCGTAGGGCCGCTTGCATCTACGTACTGGGCAGTATACGGCTGCTCCTGTGCACGGATATACATGTTCCAGGTCGCCGTGTCCACGGTGCGCATAATCGCCCGGGCGGCCTCTGCTTTGACCGCGTCGAACTTTTCGGGGCGTGCTGCGCCATGACGATTCTCGTTACTCATATATGGAATATCCTTATACTTTAAACAGATTACGAGCGTTTGCGGTAGTTTGGAGGACCAGATCTTCGAGATTGTCGTTTCGGAGACCGGCCAGAAATTCAGCCGTCACTCGGACATGTTTTGACTCACACACTTTACCACGGAATGGCACAGGAGTCAAGAAGGGAGCGTCTGTCTCCAGCAACAGCAATCCTGCAGGTATTGCACGGTACATGGCAAGCTGGCTGGGTTCCCGAGCGAAGGTAGCTATGCCATTTACCCCGAAATACAGCCCGTGCTTGGCGGCTCGATCTAAGTTAGCGACAGAATCGGTGTAGCTGTGTAGCACGCCCCGCAAACCCGCCCCCTGGTAACTCTCGAACAACGGCCAGAAATCGTCAAAAGCCTCGCGCACATGGAAGCTCAGCGGCACATCGTGTTCCAGGGCTAGTTCTATCTGGAATTTGAGGAGTTCGAGCTGTGCTTCTCGGGGAGAATAGGTGTAAAAGTAGTCTAGCCCGCATTCACCGATGGCGACCACCCTGGGCGCACTCACCAGTGCCGCGAACTGCTGTTTCAGTGCCGCGGACTGGTGATGCGCCGCTTCGTGCGGATGGATGCCGATACTGGCCCAGACACCCTCCCGCTCCGCCACGAATTCGACCGCCAGCTCACTGTCGGCCAACGAAGTGCCGATGCAGAGCATGCGGTTCACGCCGGCATCATGCGCCGCCGCGAGCACCGTTTCGGGAGTGCGCTCCTGGCCGTCACTGTGCCATTTATCGTACACGGGCGTTATGCGGCGGACCATCTCGTGCATATGGCAATGGGTGTCGAATAGCTCCATCTTGGCTCCTTATGCCTGTTTCGGCTCGGTATCGAGTTTAGGAAACAGTGTGTCCTTGCTTTGGCGGATGACACCGCTTTCAAAGATGGTGGTGATTTTCCGGGCGGTTTCAGGCAGGAACGGCTCAATGAGTTCTGCTATCTGCAGTAAATCGCCCACCTGGGCGGCCAGCACTTCGCGCAAGTGGTCTGCATCGCCTGTTTTTGCTATCTCCCAGGGCTTTTCACTATCAATGTATTGGTTGAGCCCACGGACCTGCTGCCATACCTCGTCCAAGGCACGGTCGAAGTGGCACGCCGCGATAGCTTCGGTGTAGGCCCCGGTGTCGTGCTCGCTGCCCGGAATATCACCCACCATGCCGCCTTGGTATTTCTGCACCATCACGACCGTACGCTGCACGGCGTTACCCAGCTCGTTGGCGAGTTCGTTGTTGTAGGCTGCTTCGAATGAGTCCCAGCTGAAGTCACCATCTCCATAGCTCGGAATATGCCGCAAAAAGTAATAGCGGAACGCATCGGCGCCGTATTTGCTGATGATGTCGTGTGGTGACACCGAATTACCTAGGCTTTTGCTCATCTTTTTGTTGTCGACGGTCACATAGCCGTGCACATACAGCTCTTTTGGCAGCGCCAGTCCAAGTCCCAGCAGAATGCCGGGCCAGATGGCAGCGTGGAAGCGGATGATTCCCTTGCCGATCACCTGCATACTGGCAGGCCAGAACTTTTTGAAATCCTCGTGTTCGGGATAGCCCAGCACCGTGATGTAATTCAGCAGCGCCTCGAACCATACGTACATCACCTGTGTTTTGTCACCAGGCACCGGAATACCCCAGTCAATCTTATCTTTCGGCCGGCTGATGCTGATGTCTTCCAATCCTTCGCGCAGCAGGCTCACAATTTCGTTCTTGCGGGTCGCCGGGACGATCTTGAGCTCATCGGCTTCGATAGCCTTCAGAATCTGCTCATTGTAGGTGCTCAGGCGCAGAAAATAGTTTTCTTCTTCGATTTTTTCGTACGGACGATTGTGGTCCGGGCACACCCCGTGGTTTTCCTTGACGACCTGCTCGCTAAAGAATTCTTCGTCGCCGGTGCAGTACCAGCCGACATATTTGTTTTTGTAAATGTCTTTGCTCAGCGCCTTCCAGATAAGCTGGGCGCGCTGTTCGTGACCTTTATCGGTGGTGCGGATGAAGCGGTCGGGCTCGACATTGAGCGCCGTGATCAAATCGCGGAATTTCTGTGACATCTGGTCGGCCAGTTCCTGTGGCTTCAGGCCCAGGTCTTTGGCCTTTTCGGCGATCTTGCCGCCGTGTTCGTCGGTGCCGGTGCTGAATATGACATCATCGCCGCGTTTTCGAGCTACGCGGGCCAGGACATCGGCCGCCACGAACTCCATGGCGTGGCCCAAATGCGGCTCGCCGTTTACATACGGAATAGAGGTGGCTATGTAGTAGTTCATTACTGGTATTGTATCCTGTTTACAGCTGATAAGAGAAAAATGAGTAGAGAAAAGCTATGCCCAGCGGGGCATCGTGGCGGCCATATACATACTGCGAAGTTTTACCATGTACTACTAACTATACCAGATATCCACAATTGTGACCTTACATTCTGGGGAAATCATGGTATTATTCGATGATCTTTTACTAGTAAAAGCGCCCTTTTGTTACACGATATCAACCCAGCATTCGCCGGGTTGGACCGTACTAGCCCGTATAGGAGCACGACCATGGCACAACTGATCACCAAAGGTAGGCCGGTGTCCTTCCCCCGATTGGACAAGGACGCCCCGGACACTATCGTCACCATCGATCTGACATGGACCTCCCGGACCGACGTCGACCTTGGCATGATGATCGAGTTCAATGACGGCACCACCCGTGTCGTCCAGGCGCTGGGCAAAGATTTCGGCAGTCTGGACAGTGAGCCGTACATCTGGCTCAGTGGCGATGACCGTCGTGGTGGCCATGAACAGCTCAAGCTGGACCTTGCCCGTATGGGCAACGTGCGCCGGGCAATGGCCATCGCCTTTATCTACCGTGGCTTCGGTGGCTGGAAGCGTGTCGGCGAAGCGAAAGTGACCATCCATCACCCCACCCAGGGTGACTTCGAAATCGTCCTGGGCAAGAATGGAGGCAAGAGCTGCGCCCTCGTCGACTTCCGGAGCGACGATGCCGGCGGCCTATCGATGGAACGCTTGGGTGAGTTCTTCCCGGGCTACCACCAGGACATCGACCAGTTCTACAAGTGGCCGAACATCAACTGGGTTGCCGGCCGCAAGGACTAAGACGTACGGTAGACACCCCGCCCGAAACGTACTGCATTCCCCGAGGAATGATGTACGGCAACCGGGCGGGGTGTCACCCCCCCCAACTACCACTGGTAGGTTGATATTGTGCAATAATTACTCTACGAGCAGTTTTGCCACTTCGTCACGTTCAAGAGAGTCGAGCGGCGTAAACAGATCTTTTTCAAACTTTTCAGACACCTGATACAGGTAATCTTCGGATGAGCGCGGGATGAGATGGAAGTGCACGTGGTCTACTTTGAGACGGCTCTGCGTAAGGAATGGCCGGTAGTTTTGGCGTATATCCACGCCATCACCCAACTTGCCGACTATGCGCTGTTCTACGAAGAAAATGAGGTCGAAAACCGCCTGGAGCTCCTCGGGGCTGAGCTCCCACGGCTTTTCGATATGCCGCTTAGGGATAACCAGAAAATGTCCGGCCACCTTGCGCGGGTTACTAAGAATGACTTTGGCCAGCTCATTCTCTTTGAGCACTTGGTCGGCGGTGTTGCAAAACGGGCAATCTACATCTGTCATATACCCTATAGTGTACGCGAAGCACGCCAGTAGGTCGAGACAGTAACACGCCCGACGCTCTATCTGATTATTTGTAATTATTTAGATAAATGTTACTATTAAATCGCTTCAGCGATCTCTGCTGTAAAAGCACTTTGAAAAGAGACAGTATCAAAGCGGGCAACAACCACGTTATACACCTTATAGTATGGTTGTTGTCCGCTTTGCACAGAGTGTCTACAAGGAGTAAGCCATGGCAAACGAAGAAAAGAACAGCACCCTCAAACTGTCGCTGGGTGTGCTGTTTTGCATCGCCCTAGCTTTCGGCGTGTTCTTTTGCATCAACCATGTCGGTAGCCTTAACCGGCAGGCGGCAGTGCTGGAATCGTGCCAACAGGCTCAGACCAGCAACCCGCCAACCGTCGCACAGTATCCTGATTGCCCGAAACGTCCTGTCAGTAAGGCGGAAATCGCAAACCTGCGTGACCAGGCCGACACTTACGGCAACGTAGGTTGGGTGTGCTTCTTCATCCTGATCTTCGGCGTGGGTAGTGAGGTCTGGGACCGGATTAGGAACTAATCTGAAGACCTAGCCAACAACCAGCGAACAGTCCATTGCCAGTGAGTGCCCGAGTAGAGTGATCCACTTGCTCCGCTCGGGCACTCATCATTACTCTACCGAATGCACCTTCTGTCTCTTTTCAATCTTACTTATGCAACCAACTAAAAAGACTCCCTGCAGGGAGTCTTTTTAGTTGGTGGGCGAGGTGGGACTTGAACCCACAAGGTTGTTAAGACCAGCGGATTTTAAGTCCGCCGCGTATACCAATTCCGCCACTCGCCCACAGATTGATATCGTATCGATTATACCCTACAAACCCGTCAGCTCGCCAGAGGCACATGCTCTAGCCGCGGTACAAAGTTCAGCTGTCCTACGAAAGCAGCCGCATCAATCTTAGCCACGGGGTCGCCGGGGAACAATTCTGCCAGAGTGTGCACATATACGATCCGCTTGATATTGGCAAACGATAGCGCCGCCAAACACATCACGCAAGGCTCGCAGCTGCAGTATATCGTCGCGCCTGGCAGCTTGCGGCTCATGAGCGCCTTGCTGGCAAGCTCCAACACCTTTATTTCGGCATGGTTTATGGCCAGCCGATCGTGGTTCTGCGAATTGAACGCCTTGGCTATAACTTCGCCGTCCCGAACGATAACCGCACCGCACCCGACTTCTTCGGGTGAATATTCTGCTATCAACAATGCCTGCTTAAGAAAATCCTGATCTTGCATACGCTTGCTCAAATAAAATATACATTGGAGGCACCTACCGGGTTCGAACCGGTGTACGCGGTTTTGCAGACCGCTGCGTAACCACTCCGCCAAGGCGCCACATACTGGGGACCCGTTTATTGTATCAGTAAACGTGCCTATTTTGACATGTTTTCGGCCTGCGCTTCGCGGGCTTGGGCAACGGCCATGACCTTGTCCAGCTCACGGATCACGAACTTCTTGTTTTCCGTATGCAGCCCGGCATACAGCTTGAGCAGCTCCGACCACGACGGCGACACGCCGCGCATAGCGTCGTCAGGCCGATGCAGCGGCTCGGCAATCACCACGTCTGCCGGTGTCGCACCGGAAAAACTCCGGTCTGCCGCGGCCATATACCAGCGTTGATTCTTATCAATGACCCCGTTATGCCTCAGCGTCAGCTGGTCGCGCAGACAGCGGGGAGCGTGCGTAGCCGCAGCCACCTGTATGACCTGACCCACTCCCTCCTCCCGGAAAAATACTGCTGCATTTTCTAATTCGGCAAGCGTATTCTTGATAACCGGGCCCACGACCATGCCGTGCACACGCTCCACAAACAGTGCATATTCAGCCTCTGTCAGCTGGTCAAGCTTCCACTTGAGCCGGGGGAACGCCCCCAGCGTATCAAGCCGATCGATAATGTATTGTTTGGTGTACGCTCCTTCTATCAGGCCGTTTTTCTGTGATGGGCCGCTGTACACTATAGACACGACCGTCTGGTCGGCCGGTATATCCAGCAAGCACTCCACATAGCGCGTGCCTGTGCCGAGCTCATCGGCGGCCGGATCACCCCACACCAACCGTTCCCATTCAGCCGCGCCCAAATGATAGACATGTAGTAAAATTCCTAGCTTTTGCATCTATAGCACATTATAGAACAATTCACCTGATTAGCTTATAAGTGCGAGATTTTTTACAGTTTTTTTAAGCACAACGAGGCAAAATATATGAGCGTTTTTTAATAATAAACATAGCCTTTCCTCCGATGTTAATCCACTCACGGACAGTGTTGTTATTTTATCTGTAGATTCTCTATAAATTCATGACTATTTAATAATTATATTGTTACCATACATTTGGAATTTAGGTGGCCACAGACAAAATGAAACTACTTGTGATCGACGACAATCGGGCACTTATCAGGAGTTTAAAAGAATTCTTAGGTAAGGACTTCGTGATAGATGCTGCCTCTACCGCCAAAGATGGCCTGCGACTGGCTGCGGCTTCGACGAACGATATCATAATACTCGACATCGGATTGCCGGACGGCCAAGGAAATGAGATATGCAAGGAAATCCGCGCTTCGAACGTCACGACACCTATCATCATACTCACCGCAGTCAGCAGCATACAGAGCAAGGTCGATCTGCTCACCATCGGGGCCGATGACTATCTTATCAAACCGTTTTCCTTGGCCGAACTACGTGCCCGGCTGTTCGCACTGATGCGCAGGGTGCCAGCGGAGTACAACAACACTATGCTGCGTTCCGACGATCTGGCGGTCGATGTCGCCAAGCGGCAGGTACGGCGGAACGGCCAGGACATAAAGCTGCGCCGCAAAGAGTTCGACATACTGGAATACCTCATGCGCAACAAGGGTCAGGCGGTAACACGGACCATGATCTTTAACCACGTATGGGAGTCGGACAAAAACCGCTGGCACAACACCGTAGACGTGCATATAAAGCACATCCGCGACAAGGTAGACCGCCCGTTTGAACGGCAGCTGATAAAGACCGCTTATGGAATCGGTTACCTGATCGAAGACATCCGCAGCCCGAAATAGCACTTCCCTGTTGAGTTTAACGCTATTTGCAGATATTATTACTCGCTATGAGTTATGAACGAATAGGATTCGACCCCACTAACACCGATTCATCCGACTATGAGGGAGTACAGGTAGAGCATCTGAAATTCCAGAAACTGGGCGTACACATCGTGGATGCTGCCAAGATCATTAAAAAATCCGCTTCCGAGCCGGTGTCGCTGGTAGACAGCGGGTTTTCCTCGAGCATGTATTATGGCATGGACGCTATCCGTATGACCGCGGATGTAGCACCCCGGAGCGACAGTGACAAACCGTCCGCCCGGGTGTATCAGGGCAGAATACTACTTTCACCATCCTCGTTTCCCCGATCCGTCTATTTTGCCGACCATACCGCACACGATGACTTTGCCGAGGCAACGATACACGACTTAGGTGACAAGCCGAACCACAAGCGCATCACGGATACTACCGGAACGTTCTCCATCGCACTCATATACAAGCCCCGCAAGAGTAGCATCCACCTGTCGAACGAGTATCCCCTGCCCGGCAGCGGACGCGCGCACCTCCCCGAAAGCTTTCCTGCACCTGCGAACAAACGAGTACGGGACAAGCGGGCACAGTTGGGACATTACATAAACAGCCTGATAATCGGTGCGCATCTGGCTAGCAATCTGAGCACAGGAGATATCCGCCCTCTCGATATCGACGAGCTTATCATCACGCCCGACGGGCCACTCTACCGACATCCCGTAAGCGGCGAATACGTGCATAACCTTAAACGGGAGGTAGCAGTACTGAGTGCCGAAGACCGCAGCGCAGCACTATCCCCATTCGGAAGCCTACCTCGACCTGGCAAGAAACGGACTCCGCCAGGTTTACATCCGGAGGGGCAATCAGAAGAGAGCACGTTCAAGGTTCCCAGCCAAGGCCTCGATAGTCTGTACGGCATCGATACTATCAAAACAGCTCTGCAGCCGATCATCGCGTATTACAAACATCCCGATATCATGAAGCAGTGGAACATCGAACGCCCCGCAGCCGGAATTTTATTGCAAGGGCCGGCCGGTACCGGCAAAACCAGCATCATACGCGCTCTGGCGCACGAAATCGGCGCAAAACTCCGTGAAGTCGACCCATCGAATGTTTCCAAACCATACATCGGCCATTCCGAGCTAGCCATGAAAGAGGTATTTGAAAGCGTCCGCGATGCCACCGAACCGACCATCGTGTTTTTCGACGAGCTGGACGCCAGTATATCGAGTAGCAACAGCGGCAGAGATACCGGTGCACACGTACAGAATGCTGTCGCGGCAATTTTTAAGAAAGAAACGGGTAATATTGCCAACTCTAACCCCAATGTGATGTTCGCAGCTGCCACCAACTTTCCAGAACGCATAGACGAGGGACTGATACGCTCCGGCCGTTTCGACATTACCATAACCGTCGACCTACCGAACACCGAAGCCCGTACAGACATGCTCCGCAATCTGATCATAGAAGCACAAGGCACACCAAAAGACACACCGTTCAATACGGTCGCAGACATCAATACACTGCTTGCAGTCAGTGATGCGGGGGAGCAGAAAGACGGCCGTCTGCAAGACGGTTATTTCACGCTCTTCACCCAAGGCATCCTGGATGACGGCCGTCTGCGCCAGTTAGCCGCAACTACCGAAGGATACACCGGTGCCGACCTGAAAAACCTGTTGCGGCAAGTCAAGCTGAGCAAAGCACTCATCCATATCACTACCGGCCACATGGTACCTATCACAGTGCAAGACCTGTGCAATCACGCCACTGCCATGCGACGGTCGTAGCGCTTGCCTTCGCTCCCGATGAGAGCTATTTCAGGCTGAACGGTGGGTAGGTATCGGTCGTAAGTAGCCACGCATATGCAGTCACCCGGACACCCCAGCGGCCCACGCCGACCACGAAGTCAAACAAACCCTTGGGGTATCGGCCTGTGAACAAGATAGCGAACCACGCGATGATGGTAGCGCCCACCGCCGCGATACCAAGCACCATCAGCACTATGTAGTGCGGAATTGCCAACAGCCATTTTACCAGCGGCAGCCAGCGGTTCAGCCGCTGTACATCGACAGGGTACGCTACGTCCAAATGCACCGACTGCGTTTCGACGGTCGAGGGATATTTGTCGGTCAACAGGAACATATAGGCACTCACGCGTGCAGAAAATCTGTTCAGTTCCAGGTTGAAATCAAACCACCAGCGCGGATACCGCTGCCGAAACACGATCATCAGTGCAGTAGCGACCGACAGGCCGAACACGATACCTCCGCCGTCTGTCCTGATCTCCTTACCGGCATCGCCCATCTGTCCGCCGCTTGCACCAGTAATCAGAGACAGCAGTATGAAAGCAGGAATGCTCCACAATATACGGACGAAGGTAGTAAAGCGGTCGAGTTTTGCCGGATAATCTATATCGAAGCTGGCCGGGTACGCTTCTTGTTTTGTAGCCATTGGGGTTCATCTCCTTTTTGTTAATTACCCTGAGCCATTCGGCCATGCCAAATAACTCTACAGATATCTTCCCCTACCGTATGCCTTTAGCGTATCCTTGGCAATAGCTGAAGAATAGTAGTTGTGTTTATTACATCGCTTTTAAGATGTGCGACAGTACGCCGCGCCACCGGGGCATTCGCCGGATCTTAGGCATAAAATCCGGCGGTTTGTCGCCGTACATGAAATCACGCAACCTTCGGTTGGCAGCTTCCTGTGCTCTGCATTGCCTGAAGTACTGCTTCGCAGTAATGTCGCCATCCATGAATGCCTCCACTATAGGTCCCGTCAGCGGCGCTGTTTCTCCCACGGCTTCGCCGCCGGAGCCGTAGATGAACTGAATCGATGGCATGGCCGGTGGGCAGGGTTCTGATTCGTGTTTGCTCATATATATTCCTCGTATTAGATGGTTGTTCAGTCCGGATATATAAGTGTATCACCCCACGATTGGTTTATTATAAAAGTACAAAATAAGGCTATCAGGGGGTGATTATGGATATGAAGCTTGAAGTTAGTACAAGAGGTTACCGACCGGCTTCCCAGACGCATCTGAACAGCCTCGAGTAGCTCATATGCCCTTGCCCTGTAATTGCTTATGCCTGATACTATAGGCATACGCTATACAAAGTAAAGAGACCAGGCGCACATGGCACGACTCCCCACCCCCGGCAGCGACGATGGCAGCTGGGGAACAATCCTCAATAGTTTCCTGTCTGTCTCACATAATGGCGACGGAACGCTGCGAGGTGCAGCCATACCCGCAGATAGCAGCACCCAGCGCGTGGCAGTCAGCAAGGCCGGAACCACGGTCGGCACCCGGCCAGAGCTGAATTTTATCGAGGGCGCGAACACCACGCTTACAGTCACCGACAATACTCCGAACAACCGGGTCGATGTAACGGTGACCGCGAACATCGCAAACGGCCCGGAACAGAGCGCTTCGGCGCTAGGATTAGCCGGACAGACCATGCCACCAAGCCAGACCACCACCAAATTCAACATCAACAATGGCATATGTATATTCGGCCTGGTACGTTTGCCCAGCACTACTATAACCGCACTCGGAGCATGGAAAGTAAACGAAGGCAGCGGGGCAAATGGCGTGTGCGGCATGGCGCTCTATACCGAATCCGGTACACTTATCGACCAGACGGTCAGTATGGCAGCGGCCTTTGCCAATGTCGCCAGCGAGTGGGTTTCCGGCAATCTGAGCGGAGGTGCACGGGCCATTACCGCTGGCAATTATTACGTCGCACTCTTGTCTCATATGAGCGGCGCTCCCGCCATGGCAGCCATCTCACTCATTACCGATTTGCCTCCTATCAACGGCCATTACCCGTCGGTATATCTGACTGGTCAGGCCACCTTCCCTGCATCGTTCACCCCGGCAACGGCCGTTAAGAACAACGGCGTTTTTTACTTTACGGTGCAATAGTATATAATACCGACGTCCAGCGTCTGGCACATTAGAGGGAGGTGATCATCATGCTATCCCGTTAGGGGGTACTGCATGGTGATCGACACCAGTCCGTCGCATTCCGGCGGCGAAACGCGCTATGTCAGCGTGAGCCTGATTCACGTCAATCCGAGTAAGCTCCGCAAGTTGAGTGAGGCGAAAATCCGAAACTACGTTCTCGACTACGAACGTGGCGATGAATTTCCGCCCATCAGCGTGAATGACTGCGGCAACTTCTACACTGTCCGTGACGGTCGACACCGCCTGCAGGCCCAGCTTCGTGCCGGGTACACGCATATCGCAGTGTGGGTTCGGCCCTGAGAAATGCAAAACATGGCAGCGGCCCAAGCACGCTTCAGACTTGGGCCGCTGCCTGTCCACTTCTCCGCCGGTAACCTCAGCCCTATACTGCTGAGTCATAAGCGGTTCTTCACCCTCGTAGGGGTTGAGTGCCGCTTTTTATCCCATAGACATGGCTCCGTCGGCGCAACCAGCCGACCCGTTATTGTCCTACGATATAATCTGTAATTTCATGTTTAGTTAATCTTTCGAGTGTATAATTCGCCTACTGCGTCAACCGACGCAGTACCCATCTCTGACGGGACCCATGCGGTTCCGAGAGGAGCGTACATGAGATCCATGGCCAAGCTGCTGGCGGTGGTCACGACCACCGCCGTAATGGCAGCCGGAATGGCAACACCCGCCTCGGCGGCGTCCGTCAACAAATTGCAGATCAGTCAGAACGCCTCCGGGCAGCTGACGATCCAGCAAGGACAGACGCTCAAGGCCGGGCCGGTCATCGACGCCCAGGTCAGCAGCACCTACGCGACAGCTGATCCGGAAATCTTCCAGCTCCGGAACGGTGCCACGCTCGCCCAGGTGGACGCCCAGATCGTGCTGGCAGGCCAAGGCGGCCAGACCGCTGCGACTGCGATGCAGTGGTTCAACCAGAACACCACGTTCTACGGCGGCCTGAGCGCACCGGGCACGGTGTCGTTCCATCTGGTGATGCCGGCGGGCACGTATTACGTCGCCCAGATGAACCCATCGGGCACGGTCAAGCCGTCCACCACAGCCAAGCAGTTCGTGGTAGCCGGCAGATCCAGTGCCATCCAGCCGATCACGGACCAGACGCTCAAGATGAACGACGTCACCACTGACCGGTTCATCATCGAGAGCGTCAGCGGCCAGCTGCACGTCGGGCAGGTCAACGTCGTCAACCGCTCAAGCGAGATGCACTTCGCGCGGTTCGTGCAGGTTCGGCCGGGCACCACCGATGCGCAGGTGGACGCATGGCTCGCCGGCGGGACTGATCCGACTGTTCCGGGCGGCAAGGTCCTGGGCTTCGGCACGGTGTCGTCCCAGCGCACAGCGCTGCTGGACTTCGGCGTGACGCCGGGTACCTATGTGGTGCTCGACTTCATCCCGGACAAGGTCACGGGCACCCCGCACTCCCTGCAGGGTATGCACCTGGTGGTGACGGTCTCCTAGGCCGCCAGATCTCATGTTCCGATGCCGGTCAGGCCCTACTCCCGAGCGGGAGCCTGGCCGGCATCACAAATCTTTTGATTATAATTATAGGATAATTACATCCGTCAGCGTGGCCTTGGCACCTTTCAGTATCGCATATGTCAGCTTATCCATAATTGCGCCGTCAAAAATAGCGTATTTCACTGCCGAATGATGGAACGACACGTTACGCAGCGTAGCCTTTTTGAATGACGTGCGCTTGAGTGATGAGCTGTTGAAAACGACTCCATCCAGCACCAATCCATCAAATGACAGACCTGATACGTCAGACTTGCTGAATTCGGTATTGGCGATAGCAGCACCGCCCAGCGTAGCGCCCTTCAGAGCGGAGCCGTGGAACTTCGCACCGGTCAGATCGGCCTCATCAAATTTCACATTCTGCAGATCAGTGCCACTAAAGACTACATTCCGTAAGTCCGCCCCGACGAAACTCGCCCCACTCAGAGCAGCCGACTTGAATTTCGCCCCATGCAGATCTGCCCTATCGAAAGACGCCTCCATAAGGGCGCTCATGCTGAAATCCTTGCCGGCAAGATCAGCGTCAGCGAGATCGGCCTGCGTCAGGTTTGATGCCTTTGGAGCCGACTCGTTTCCGCTGGTTGCAGGTGCGGTTTTAGCCACATCATGTGGGACCTGTTCCATAATCTCCGATACATCACCGAATGAATCCACCGCAGCCTGGTACGCATCGTCGTCGGTCTTGCCCTGCTGCTTCAGATCGTTATATTTTTCGAGCAGGTTCGCCAGCAGTTCCTGGACGACATCCGCCCGGGCAGGAAAATCACCGTACGGTGCAAATGCATCATTCAAAAATTGTGTCAGTTTCTTTTCCATCTCATGTACTCCTTTATAGTAATTCATCCAGGATCTGCTTTGCATAATCCCAGTTCTGCTTATTTTGCTTGTACTGCCCACGCCCACTTTCGGTAATCTGGTAGTATTTTCTGCGACCGCCCTGCGTTTCGCTGCCCCAGTACGATGTAATGTGGCCGTCATTTTCCAGGCGTTTCAGGCTTGAATACATCGTCGCTTCCTTCAGCTCGTACAGCTGCCGGGTATACTTAGAGACCCGGCGAGTGATTTCGTAGCCGTATGTATCCCCATCCATCAATAATTTAAGGATGATAGTGTCCGTATGGCCGCGGAGTAGATCCGATGATAGTTTGTTGTCGATCATGAGTACAATGTACATCATATTACTATGACTGTCAAGGTACTTGTATAGATTCACCCTGCCCTACCGCCAGAACTGACGTCAAGCTATCTGCTGTGCTGCTTTGCGTATGAGCGCCACTGCGTCATCACCGTAGTACGCGATGCGGCTCAGGCGTTCAAAGATTTCGAGATGGCCACGTATGGCATTCCTGCTGGTAGATTCTACTTCCCCTGTAGTTATCGCATCCACCACCATACGCTCGTCATATAGCGCAAAGGCTCCGTATTCGGATGGTACGGTCCCCGCCTCGAGCGGGATGATGCCGATACGTACATTCGGCGCGCCGATAGTCCGTTCTATGCGATCAAGTTGCCCCAGATGTACCTCGCGGGAAGCAAAAAAACTATACAGCACCATCTCGGGCATGATAAGTTCGTATTTTCTGGTACCCTCCCATAGCTGGTCCTGACGCAGCATGATCTGTTGCAGTTCGGTCGGCAGCTGATCCTCTATGCCGTTAGCCACTGAAAAGGCTTTCCGGAACGAGGTCGTCTGCAGCAATGCCGGCACGATAGTATTGCAATATATGCGGACGGTCTTAGACGCGATTTCGGCACTCAGCCCGCTGAAAAAAGAGTACTCATAGTACCGCCGCACATCGTGCTTCTGCGTATCATCCGTAATGCTCCGAAGTATTTGTTGTGAAATAATCACCGGAACTTTTAGAATATTCATTATTTTTTGTATTTCAACCGGGCGGAGCTGCGAATAGTAACCCGTCTCGATCTTGGATATCTTTGACTGGCTCAGCTGCATCATACTGGCAAGTTCAGATCCTGTAAGCTGTTGTTTCTTGCGATATTCGCTGATGACTTTGCCGATTTCGCGCGTGGTGTATATCATACCTACGACCCAATGACTTGGAATATTCCTACCGTTTAGACTTGCCTATATATTACGCTGTTTGGAATATTCTGCCAAGAAGGTACAATCGCTGCAGTATAGACAAAATGTAAGGAGACCAGATGATGTCAAGCCCCGATATGTACCCCAGTGAAGGACAAGAGTTTAGCGTTACGGATGCAGAATTGCAGTCAGCAGTCTTTCCTAGTGAGGAGTTCTGCGGCAGCGGCGCATGCGTAGGTGTCCTCGAAAAAACTGACGGTACTACGGTCCTTGTCCGTAGGGTAGGCGGAGTAGTGTTGGGTATATTGGATGGGATTACTGCAGAAGAAAAAAGTGCTTTCTTCGGTGCGGTAAAGGCAGGTGAGTTCGACGAACAAGAAACTGCGTAAAAAGGCTAGGCCACTACACGAGCGAGCCGGTTTCAACGTTGCCGGATCGTTTGTAATTTGCAAAGATGACACCACTCGGTGTCGTTTTTGATTCTATCAGTTGGAAAGCTGCCGGTATCACCCCCTCGCCAAATAAGCGCTTGCCACTCCCGAGCAGTACGGGAAACGTCTTTAACCACAATTCATCTACCAAATCTGCCTGGAGTAAGGTTTGTATCAGGTTTCCGCTGCCATGCACCTGCAGCATAGGGCCCTCCTGCTGCTTCAGCTCCTGCAGTTTCGTGACTACGTCACCATCGATAAGCACGGAATTTTGCCAAGTCAATTCCGGCTGATGCCCGGATACGACATACTTCGTCGCCGCGTTGAACGGGTCCGCAGGCATGTTCGATGAATCCTGCTTCGGCCAGTAACCTGCAAAGATATCATATGTTTTTCTGCCTAGCAGTAAATCGAAGGGCATGCTCATCTGTTCGGTCATCAATGTACCGGAATTTTCATCGGAATACGGGACCGTCCAGCCGCCGTACCGGAAGCCGCCCGAAGTGTCTTCTTCCGGCCCGCCCGGAGCCTGCAGTACGCCGTCGAGGCTGATAAAACTTAGCACTACTATTTTTCTCATACACTTATAGTAGCAAATCGTGTACACGTATCAATGAAACGGACCCGCACCTGCCGAACGCGCAGTGGCCCGGCTACGGCTTTATACCGCTGACAATCCCGCATCTTCTTGCAAGATACCATGCTAGGTACAGCGCGGTCTGTGTCATTCCATAGAGTTTTCGGTGCTTTGTCCTGATTATATGGTAGCTTCGCAATCGTGTCTTGGCATCAACCGTATCAAGTGCGCTTTTACCGTTCCCGTGTTTGCGGTAGTACACCAACGGTTCATTCACTAGGGCACCGGTTATTCCCTGCTCTAGGAGTGTCAGGTAGTAATCCCAGTCTTCGTATAATACTAATCTTGTGTCGTACTGGTATTTTCGGGCTATGTCGGCCCGTATCAGGCAGCTTGCGCTTATATAATTACTCACCGTTAGGTAGCTCCCTTTGTAGCCCGGATACTGTGTAACCTCACTCATGGCTTCAAATTTCTGCAGCTGCGTATAGATATAGCCCACCTGCCGTGGTTGCCGTAGCAGCAGATCCAGGGTCTTTCTGACATATTCGGTGTCGAGTATGTCATCCGCATCCAGGAATGCGACGTACTCCCCTTTGGCGTGCGCAATGCCCGCATTGCGTGCCGACGACACCCCACCATTGGTTTTGTAATAGTACCGGAGCCGCTTTTTGTAGCGCCGTACGACCGCGGCCGTATCGTCGGTAGAGCCGTCATCCACCACGATCACCTCGATATTTTTATACGTCTGGTCTAGCGCACTATCGATTGCATCGGGCAGATACTGCGCATAATTGTGCGTCGGAATTATGATCGACACGAGCGGTTTGCTCATTTTGTGCAGTTTTCCATACTATTCTGGTGTGTAATCAGGTCTTCGACTGAGCGGTCATGTTGAGCGGGCTGTTTATGCATGCGTCAATTGTACCAGCTCATGTGCATATTATTTTTTATTCTTGGGTCTGAGGTGTGCAAAAATCCAGACCGCTCCGGCGAGTGACAGAAGGTATATCCCCAGCCCGACGGGAGAGTCCCAGCTATACCACTTCCCTTGGCCGGGCCAGTTTTTCTTTGGCTCTCTGCCTGGGCCGTTATCGTATGAGGCGTGGGTTTCTTTTGGCATCGTTTGCTTGCATCCGCTCGATATCGTTTGTCTCGCTCATACGCCCACTTGGCTACTGCTGCCAGACCTGCGTTTCTACATCGGTAATCTCTGCGACGAGCCGCTCCTGGCCTATGGCCGCCGCAGTCTGCAACGCGGCAGTCAGGCTGCTGGCAGGACCTTCGACTACAACGCCAGGCTCGTGGTATTTACGCAGACCGTCAACATAGCGGAGTGAAAACAGGTCGGCCTCGGTGAGTGCCAGATTGCCGCACCCATGGGCCACCGCCAGATTCCGCACTGTTTCCATGGAATGTTCCTGACCTTCGTAGCCGATACGGCGGCCCAGGATAATGCGCATTTCAGGCAGGTCCTCCGGCTGACGTTGCCAGCCAAGACTGCTAGTGATTTTTGTGGCAATTTCTTCGCACCGGTCTGTATCCGGTGTTCCGAAGCTCCGGCTAGGATCAAGACCCAGCACTAGTGCCGTTCTGTCTTCCGCGTTGCCAGCACCAAGCACAGCCCCGGACATCGGCCATTCGGGATCGGCATAACGGATAACCAAACCTCCGAGCCGGGTGAGCGCACTTTCAAGGCTAGAAGGGTATCCTAAGTTAAAACGGGCTGACCAGGTATAGTCGGCTCGGAGTCCACGAGAATAGGGGTGTGATTCGGCAGATGACTGTTCTGACATAGCAGAAATCCATTTTATCATGCACCTCGCCCCGCATGCATCTGATTTGAGAGTGCGCTGTTCAAAAATCCACATGAGTGATCAACGGCCGGTTG
>Ga0247778_1000798_pt1 | contig 24541 bp, 8 predicted proteins | sample UWRJL049202B5_FD_179939 | JGI IMG/M metagenome (GOLD analysis project Ga0247778, IMG submission 179939) | Plant litter microbial communities from Arlington Agricultural Research Station in Wisconsin, United States - UWRJ-L049-202B-5 | ecosystem: Environmental > Terrestrial > Plant litter >...
TCATACCCGAAATCTTTCTCTTTTACGACGGAAGTACGAAGCCCAACTTCGCAGCAGAGCTTGGGTACGCTGAACCGGCAGCGCTCCAGTATGTCGGACGCCACAAGATAGCAACGACCATCGGTGCTCAGTATGTGTGGGAGCTGCATGATAAAATCCAGTGTTGCCTGCAGACCTTCGTCAAGGACAGCAGCAGCAAGTTCGTCTGTTGATCTGCCCGGCAACAATGGCGGATTGGCAATGATAAGATCGAACGTCTCGCCCTTAGGAACTTGTTCACGAGCCGTACCGAGTCGGGTTTCTATTGTCACTCCGTTAATGTCGGCATTTTTTTGAATACAGTCGGTGGCTTTTTTGGCTATATCAATAGACACGACTTCTGTGGCTCCGTGCAAGGCTGCATTAACACCAAATGCTCCGCTGCCCGCAAATGCGTCGAGCACACGTTCCCCCGGTTTGAAATCGACAGCGTTTAAAAGTAGCGGCGAAACCTGCGTGAACGTTGGACAGAAAACACCCTCGTCAATAGTTAATTGTGCGTTGCCGAACGTGCAGGAGTATGGATATTCGATGTTATGGCGGCCAAAAAGCTCTTCGGCGGGATTATGATTCAGTCCGGCGAGTACTTGCCGACGGGCCTCCACTCTTTCTAGTGTATGCTCAAGAGCCGGTATTTCCAGACCGGTTCGTGCATACGCAAGTCTATACAGCTCCACTATGCGTTCGTCAGAGCCCCAATCATCTGAAGGGAAGGCAACATATTCACTATACTTATTTGCCATTTAGATCATACTAGGGGATTAATCAATTACTCCCGGAAACCTAGGACTTCAGCTTGCCAGTAGCCATCATATGCCTGATTAAACTCTCGCCTTCGTGCCAATACACTATCTATACCATATGACTCCGTTTGGGCCTGCGCCATGTCGTCCAGGGCGATAGACCCGAGGTGGTGCAACCGGTGTGAAGGGTGCATACGCATCAGTTCGGTGAGCGCCTGTGGTGTGAGTTTTCCGATTTGCTCGGCACTATGGATCATAGTATCAGTGTAGCAGAATGGAAATATAGCTGCTAAGGGGGGGTGAGAAATACATTCCGTAATCTCTTGTTATCATAGATCAAACATGGCATTGCTCATGTGATTGTATCCTTATGAATCTAATAGTTTCAACCGAAGGGCAGACCAGACTTCATCAATAGAAACCTGTCGGATAGGATCAAGGCCACTATCATTAGCGAGTTTTCTAATGATGTCACGATTTAGGTCGGTAGAAAGTTGCTTTGCTTTTGGGTAGGCAATCCAAGCAAGCTTGTTTTGATCGATGGCCTTGCGTAACGTAGAAAATGCCGTAACAATTTCCGCTTCGCGTGTAACGAACAGTAGAACGGCATCAGATTCTGCAAGTGTGGCCTGCTCGGATTCTATATCAAGTGAAGGTGCACTACCTATAATCGTTATGCGTTGGCCGTCCTTTAGCTGAAGCTTCTTATCTAACATTGGTTTATCGTATCACGAAAGATGACCATGGTGGATGTCTATATATCTGCCGTCTGCGTGGTGTGCTCGGTGGATAAAAGGTGGAACTCTTTTTATTCTAAACACCCTGCATTTAGTACGGGGGTTGTGGCGTCTGAGCTAGAACCTCGGAATGACTGAGTAAGTTACGCTTAGCTGATGAGCGCTAGCTTGCCAATTTTAGGTGTCATGGTTCTAAGCCTGTCTTCAAGTGCGCGGACATGAGTCCATCCGCAAACCCACTCTACGCTTGTACCCTTGTCCACATATGACTGTATAGTGCGCACAAAATTAACATCCCGGCCCATATTGCACGTGATGGCCGCTTCCTGTACGCGCGAGGTAGGCTCTAGCATATAACCAACGGAGTGCTGGTAAAAGAATTGCGTGTCATTCCTATCGAACTTCTTCTGAAAAATCCCTTCATAAACATCAATAAGATTACTGACCAGAAAGTTAAAGTCCAGGCCTGTTTCTTTTGCTCTTTGATCCATTTTTTCGCTGATGTAGTAATCAAAACTTAGGTGTACACTTGGGTCTAACCGGCTATACTGAGGCACCTGGCGCACAAAAAGATAGCAGGCAATTTCGGCTGGCGTAAAACCCTCCTCCAGTAACAAATCACAGCCATCATGGGGTAATTCCGGCGATACAACTTTTATTCTAGCTTGCCGGGCGTAGTTCTGTAACCATTGCATTTCACCGCCCTCCCTGTATGCATGCTCAAGCGTATCTCTGCGTGGCCAATAGCCCCCTTCATTCATAATGACGCGACGCCTAGTGGCTGTCACGCCTGTAAATCGAGCGGTAGCTTCGGTAAGTGTACGGTAGTGCGGGTTACCTATGTCTGAGCGGTGTGCCAGGCCAAGACCCAGTATGTATTGTTCATCACCGAGGTCTCGTTCAATGACTAATGGCTCAGGACGCCAGCCTGGTTTAGTAATATCCGGTAGCTCATTATATGGCAGGAGTCTCTCGGAACGGTACGCTTCCACGATGTGTGTCATATGCGACACCCCTCACTTTGCATGCATAAATTATAACGAATTTCTGTTTCTTGGGGTAGCGAATTAAGAGTATTGCTGCGCGTGTGTTGGTTGTTATGGGCGCTAATTTTGACCTCAATACTCTGTTGTTAACCAAGCAGGATAGTATTAGAACCTTAACAATCAGCGTCGTCTTAGGGGATATACTTGCATCGGATTGCCATTGAAGTCGGGTGGTCCTAAATCTCTGACTAACGAGAATTCGGAGATGTGTTCATGTATATCAACTGAGATTTTTGATGTAAGATTCTGAGCTTCTTCGAGATTTACTGGTGTATTGAACCTCGCCAAAGTACTATGCGTTATATCGGGCGGTATTTTCGTTCCAGGTGGTAGGCTGATCCGTTTCAATAATGTCTCACGGATGCTGTTGAGCGCTTCGGATTCCAAGGACTTGATGATTATGGCTCGTGGACTGACTAATAATTCGGTGAAGCTAATATTGAGTGGCTCAATGGTACTCAGGACATCTTGCACTACTTCGTTATAAGCCGCATACCATTCGTCAAAGTACTGCCGTCGAGACTTGCCGGCGTACTCCGTATCACAAATAATCTCCATTAAAGTGACATGTACGCTCGGTGGTTTCTGTAACCAAATCACATCACCGAATAGTTTTACCAACTGTTCCTGTATGGCTGAGACTTGGTCGGTAGACTCAGCAGAAAGAAGTCTGACGATGGAGTGTTCGTTCTCGGAGTGGTCAGGTGGTGTGGCAATCGTTTCCATAGTAAGTATGATAGCAAAAAGACTCCGTTACGGAGCTTGCATAGTGCTTATGCTTGGTACACCCGATAGGATTCGAACCTACGACCTTTGGTACCGGAAACCAACGCTCTATCCAGCTGAGCTACGGGTGCGTACCTGGCCATTATAGCGGGCTAGTCCGCTAATTAACAGGGGTATTAGAAAGGAATGGGCCACGACCCCTCGGTAACTGTAAATGACGCTGTTCTTGCTTGGCGCTGTCGGGGACGCGGGTGATGACGATGTAGAACGACGATTCCTGAAATCTCTAACGGGTGCAGTGTAGCAGTACGGTAGGTAGACGGCAACTGGGGAGGGGGGTTATTCTGGGTTCGTGTCGAACGGTTGCTCGACGCCGCCGCCAAAGAAGCTGCCGTGACGCAGTATGCTGTCCGTCGAGGTCAGCACCGTATCGTACGTAATGGTTATATTGGTTACCGCAGTGCCAATGGAGCCTGATAGGATCTTATTATTGTCGTCCGATAGGGCTACCCGCACCCACATGTATTGGGCGGTGCCGCTGCTGAGGGGGATTTCCGTCCCGCTGATGTAGTTTTTGATGGTCCGGACCGGGCCGGAGACGCCCGACGTACTCGGGGTTGCGGCAAAAGAAATATCCGCTGTCCCACTCCCCACGTAGGTAATCGTCAGCTTGGTCGGTGAGGCAGTGAAGCCAAGATCAAACGAGCGGGAGTAGTTTGCCGCCAAGGGCTGGGAATCTAATGCGACAGTAGTGCGTATGGTATTGGCAGCCAGTACTCCTCCCGTACTCATGCCTCCGGATAGGTAGATATAACCGGCAAATATCGTCGCGGTATGGTTGTAACGGACTGCGCTCAGCAGCAGGCCAGTAGACCATGGTCCGATGCTACCATTGGCGTATATGGGGGCGTACTGCGTATCGGTGAGGGCGGTGCCGCTGCTGTTGCCGCCAAACACGTACAGATAGCCGTTGTTGACCACCGATGCATGTCCGTACCGGGCAATGGGCATGCTGGCGGTAGTAGTCCAGGCCCCTAACGTGCCATTGGCATTAAAACGGGCGTATTCGGTGTCTGCAAAGTACGCCGTACCGTTCCAGCCGCCTGTGGCGTATAAGTATCCAGCATAGGTCACTGTGGTGTGGCCATAGCGGGCGGTTGCCATGCTGGTGGTTGTTGCCCATGTCCCTAGCGTACCGTCAGCGTTGATGGGCGCATATTGGCTGTCAGCAAGTGCCGTGCCACTGCTTGTGCCGCCGACTGCATACACATAGCCGTTGTAGACGGCAGAAGTATGGCTATATCGGGGAGCTGCTAGAGCTGTCGTAGTGGCCCACGATCCCAATGTACCGTTTGCACTAAAGGGGGCATACTGTACGTCGGAGTAAGCGGTAGTGCCGTTGTAACCACCTATCACGTACACATAGCCGTTATGGACTACCGAAGTATGGGCATACCGGGGGGTGCTAAAACTGGTGGTCGTCGCCCAGGCTCCCAAGCTACCGATGGCGTTGACGGGAGCGTACTGGACATCTGCCAGGGCAGTGCCAGTAGCGTTACCGCCCAGCACGTATATATAGCCACCGTATATGACTGCCGTATGTTGCTGCCGGGCGGTCGTAAAACTGGTGTCCGTTGTCTGGCCGGCGATTACCGGCGTTGTGGCGGTAATGGGAGCGTATTGATACGTGTTGAGTGCTGTCCCTGTCGTACCACCCAGTATGTACATGAAGTTATTGTAGGCGATGGCCGTAAGCCCGGAGCGGGCAACGGCAAAACTTGTGATGCTCGTTGTCCAAGCCCCAATCGTGCCATTCGTATTTATTGGGGCGTACTGTACATCGGCAAGGTTTTTACCGTTACTACCACCAGTCACGTAGATGTACCCGTTGTATATCGCACTGGCATGGCTTTGTCGTGCAGTGATAAAGCTGGTAGTGGCCACCCAGGTGCCGAGGGTGCCGTTGGCATTGATGGGAGCGAATTGGACATCTGCCAGGTTGTTACTGCCAGTGTATCCGCCCAAGACGTACACAAAGCCATTTTGGACAACGCTGGTATGTTCGTGGCGGGCGGTCGTAAAGCTGGTGCTGGTTGCCCATGCGCCTACGCTACCATCGGCATTGATGGGGGCGTACTGGGTGTCTGCATAGTACGTACTGCCGTTACTGCCGCCGAGTACGTACATATAGCCGCCGATAGCCACACTGGTATGCCCCTGCCGCTGAGTAGTAAACGACGTGGTGGTGGTCCAGGCTCCCACAGTGCCAACGTTAATTGGCGCGTATTGTACCGTATCGTAATATGTCGAGCCGCTAAAGCCGCCCAGCACGTACAGGTATCCATTGTAGGCCACACTGGTATGCCCCTGCCGGGCACCCGTAAAACTAGTGGTCGCCGTAAAGACGCCCAAGGCTCCGGTAGTACTTATCAGGGAATACTGGACAAGCGATTGATTGGTCGTCCCGTCGGTTCCGCCGGTAATGTACATATAGCCCTTGTAGACGACGCTGGCGTGCCCGTACCGGGAAGTCGTAAAGGCACCACTCGTCCAAGCCCCTGTAGCGCCGGTGGTGACGCCACTGATAAGCGCATACTGAATATCACTGAGGTTCGTCGTTCCATCACTTGTTCCTCCTATGACATAGATATAGCCGTTGTAAGCTACGGTGGTGTGGTAGGAACGTGCGGTGGCAAAACTTGCCGTTGTAGTCCAGGCTCCGAGGGTGCCGTTGGCGTTGATGGGGGCAAACTGGGTATCGGCTTGATAGCCCGCGGCTTGGCCGCCGGTAATGTACATGTAGCCGTTATAGGCACTGGCGCTGAGCGCGCGGCGCGGCGTGGCAAACGTCGTAGTGGTTGTCCACGCCCCGATGGTGCCATCACCATTTAGTACCGCGTATTCGGTAGGGGCAAAGCCGCTATCAATACCTCCCAGGCTATAGACGTAGCCATTATAGACTACTGCAGCACTTTGGGAACGTGCTGAGGTGAGACTGGTCGTGCTCGCCCATGTCCCCAGCGTACCGTTCACATTGATGGATGCGTACTGTACATCGGCAAGGTTACTACCATTATTGCCGCCCATAATATACAAGTATCCATTCGAGACAACCGAAGTGTGTTGCTGCCGGGCGGTCGTAAACGCGGTCGTGGCTGCCCACGCCCCGAGCGTCCCGGCTGTGTTGATGACCGCATACTGTGTATCACTCTGGTGTAACGAAACATCATTGTAACCGCCGGTAATGTACATGTAGCCGTTATAGGCCACCGCGCCGAAGTTACTGCGGGCCGTCGCAAAGCTGGTGGTCGCCGTCCAGGTACCGATTGTTCCCGTGCTATTGATCGGCGCATACTGGGTGGTTGCGAGATAGCCCGAGCCACCCGTCGTCCCGCCCATCACGTACAAATAGCCCCGGTAGGCTACGGCCGTATGCCCCTGCCGGGCGGTCGTAAACGCGGTCGTTGCCGCCCCTAAACCGACGCTGCCCGTCGGGGCAAGGCTCGATAGCTGGACATCATTCTGCACTGTCCCGGTATTGCCGCCCAAGACGTACATATAGCCGTTGTGCATTACTGCGCTTTGATCCGTCCGCGCAGTAGCATAGCTGTTCGTGGTGACCCACGCCCCCAAACTGCCATTGGCATTTATAATTGCGTACTGCGTGTAGCCGACAAGGGTTGATGGTGCGTCTGTCCCTCCCAAGACGTACATATAGCCGTTGCTAACGGTAGTATTGAACCCATAACGCGCCGACGTAAGGGAAGTTGTGTTCGTCCAGTTTCCCACTGACCCGTTGGCGTTGATGCGGGCATAATTGACGTTTGAGGTCGTGCTCCCGGCTGCTCCCGAGCCGCCGAGCACATATATAAACCCGTTGTATATCGCCGAACCAAAGTTTGCAGTAGTGGAAGTGATACTTGTTGTCGCCGTCCACGCCCCTATTGACCCATTGCCATTAAAGCGCGCGTATTGCACATCACTATAGTAAATGCCACCCATGGTTTTACCGCCTACCGTATACATATAGCCGTTATAAGCGAGGCTGGCATGCCCCATACGGGCCGTAGGCAGTGAGGTCGTTGTCGTCCAGTTTCCCACCGACCCATTGGCGTTGATGCGGGCAAATTGGACGTCAGCGGCGTTGGCAAACAGCGACGTATAGCCACCGCTCATATATAGGTAGCCATTGTAGGCTAGGCCTTTCATCCCATACCGCCCACCTGCGAAACTAGTGGTCGCCGTCCACGCCCCAAGCGTGCCGTTGGCGTTGATGGGGGCGTATTGGGTGTCGGCGTAGAAGGCCAAATTGGTAATATTAGTGCCGCCCATCACATAGAGATAGCCGTTATAGGCTACGCTCGCGGCTAGGGTGCGGGCAGTCGTAAAATTGGTTGTAGCAGCCCAGGTCTTGAGCATGCCCGAAGCAGCCAATGTATCGCGGGCTGCACTGCCACTGGCATAGGTGATATCGCCCTCGTTGTTCCCGTTCATAAAGTCGCTGGCGCTGGTAATAACGACGCTTGGGTCAATGCTGAGCGGGTAGTTTGCTCGGTCGAGGCCTTTGGCGTGCATGCTAAACAGCTGGCTGCCCTCAGTAACTTTCCCCAGCTTGAAGCTGGCTGTGGGCGAAGCCTTGCTGCTGGGGTGCGCTTGGGTAATGGTGGGGCTCGGAATTACAAACACCAGATTGGTCTTGGCACCGTTTTCGCGGGCCTTTTCGATGAGCGCCTTGTCTTTGTCGCTTCCGAAGGTGATGTTGTTGTATAGCATGGGATCTGCGGAATATACGCCGATGCTGCCGTCGGTCATCATCTGAGCTTCCAGGCTTTTGGGAAGCTGCAGTTTGTACTGTAGGCTGAGCGTGTCGCCGATGCTTTTATCCAGCATGATGTCCTCTTTGATGCCGTTGTTTTTAAAACTATAGACCATTGATGCCGCGGTATCTTTCAGCGGATATGCCACGCGGTTGGTATATTGGCGGCCCTCGTAGGTGTGGAAGGTGGGCGTCATACTAAAGCTCACATCAAGCTCGGGGTTGCTAACGGTTATAGCGCCGTCTTTGTCTTTTGCCACGGTGGCGGTATAGCTATTGTCTTTGGCAGTACTGTCATCGCTGGTCGTCTGCTTGCTCAGCAGGGCTTGCGGTAGCTTGGATGCCGGGCTTTTGGTGGCCTGTTTGTTGAAGACATACTCCTGTTTTTTATCGTCGAAGCTGACTTTTTTGGCCAAGGTCTTATTAGTACTACCCAGCATAGCCTGATTGGCAAGCTGGTAGCGGGGCTCAAGCCGGATCAGCGTTAGGGAGTGGAATGTCATAATCAAGGATGGTAATAGCAAAACACCAATGATACTACCAATCTGTGTTCGGCGACCTAGCGCAGGAAGGCGTTGGCGGCCATGGGCGTATACGTTGAATAGGTACTGTGCGATACGCCTGACAACTCGTGATATTGCAGCGAGGAGATGCTTCATGCTAGAACTTCCCCAGGTAATCAAAATCAATCTCGCCAGCCCGGGCGTATTCGGCGCTTGTGGCAGCAACGTTCACCTTGAAGGTCAGCATATCACCAGGCACGGCAGTGCAGGTCGGCGTAACGGTGCCTTGAGTCCAAGTGGCGTTGGTACTCGTTGCAGTAAAGGTCCCGCAAGCCGTCGAGCCGTTATAGACATTTACCGTCACGCTGTCGCTAGCTGAGGTGCGCCAGCCATATGTCTTGAAGGTACCCGTGAAGGCACTGAAGTCATTCGGCACTCTGTATCGCACATAGATATCGTAGTTCTGGACCGTGCCTGTCGTGCCTGTCCAACTGTAGTAACTGTGTATGTCACCAGCGGTGGAACAGACGGCGATATTGATTGCTAGGCTGTTTGAACAGTAGTCGCTGGTCATAGTACCAGTATTATTGATACCACTAGGTGTGAGTGTACCGCCTGGATATTCGGGGTTGAGGTTAACGTGTTGCGTTGGACGTGCCGTGCCTACGAAATTGACTATGCCGCCGCCGCTGATGGTCATGCCATTGGTAATCGTTCCAAAGATAGTCAGGCCGGTGCCGTTGGCCGCGAATCTAATGTTGCCGTTACTGGCAGTGTTGAATATCAGCCCCCCGGAGCCGCCGTTAAGCGTTGTTCCGCCGGAACCACTGTTTAGGGTGAGGGCGGTAGCGCCTACGGCATTACCAAGAGTAATCGTCTTGGCTACGCTTCCGGTACCAATGTTTACGGTGGTACCGGAGCCGCTGCCTACAGACAGATTGCCCGCCCCACCATCTATGCTCACACCGCCCGTGCCACCGCCCGTGATACTCAACGCACTAGTTGTGCCCGATGTCGTGATGATATTTGCACTAGTGCCGGTGAATGTACAACCAGTATTTGCACAGGCCGCGACAGGTGGAGTCGGCGCACCCACCAGTTTCCAGCTGGTGCTGCTCCAGATCGCGAGCGCAGACTGGCCGACGGGCACGACAAGACCGTAGAAGGTAAACGGCACGTAGCCTGTGTTGCTCATGTATACGATACGCGAATAATAAGTGGCGGTAGGCGTGGGCAGCGTCAATGTCTGATCCGGGGTAGTCTGATAACTGTAAAACGAACTGGCTGCATCAACCGTATTTGCCGCAGTGCCAATGTCTCCTCCCGCGGGAAGGTTAGCGACAGTGCGTGTTGCAAGTGACAGCGTACCGCCAACGATAAAACTGCCGCTAATGTTAGTGCTTGAGCTGTAAATACCGACCCCGCCAGTACCGCCAAAAATAATCACCCCGCCGGTACCGACCTGTATTTGGAGAGAAGTCCCGCCGCTGCCGTTGCCGATAGTAAGCGCCTTGGTATTAGTGCCGGTGCCGATGTTGACCGCACCGGTGGTACCGGAGTCTAGGCTGACGGCACCGGTACCGTTAGAGGTAAGCCTCAGCCCGCCATTAGCCCCCGATACATCAATAGTGTTCGTACCCGTAGAGCTGAATGTACAGCCGGTGGCCGTGCAAGCGCTAACCGATCCGAACTGTGACCAGCCGGTACTGCCGCTGCCGGACGTTTTGATAAACATAGTGCCATTGGCGCTGTTGATCGCAAGTGCACCGATAGTAGCTGCTATATCACTCTCCGGTGAGGCGTTAGTTGTGTATACGGCAGTAGTACCTGCAGTGTTGCCGAGTGTTATGATAGGCGACGAACGGCTAGCACTGGTACCTATGGTAAGTCCGGTGATATTCTGCAATGTGCCACTGTTTGTCAGCCGTGAGATTCCGTTAGTTTGTATCCCACCATCGGCTACATTGAAATCCTGTATGCCGCTGCCGATATTGTTAAGCGTAAATGCGGTAATGCCTGCAGTGTCGGTCTGGAGCGTGGTGGAGTCTGCATCTGTGAGGTTTGTGAATGTGGCACCGTTGATGGTGAGGCCGTTCTGAAAATCCTGTACTCCGGTCCAGTCGTTGGGATTTGCAGCATCCAGGCTGAAAACAGTGCTTGTCAGCAGCAGACCTGAGCCTGCCGTGTAGGTGGTGCCACCGGTATTGCCCGGGTCGCTGGTGTTTTCGCTTGTTCCGGCGCTGCCGGTCCCATTGGTGCTCCCGCCACTCAGTATGGTTATATTACTTCCACGTCCCCACACTGGCACGCCGCCTCTCACGGTCAAGACTTGCCCCTCTGCTCCGATCGTCAGCTGGGAAAGTACAGTAGTACCGGAGCCGAACAGCAATGTGCCTAACGGAATCAGGCCGCTTATACCCGTGCCGCCCTGGAGTGTCGTAATCGGTATGGTCAAACCGGGCAGTTCGGTTACATCAAGCTGCTTATGTTTGTCAGTCGCTTGCCCGGTTCTGCACGTTGCCTGCGCCGGCGCACATTTCGGGGCAGGGATTGTATACGGCCGGTATAGAAAAAGTGCAGCCATGCAAAGAGCGGCCACAAGTACCACGCAGATAATCTGTCCGAAACGTCGTGTATTTGTAGAGACGCTCATATCCCATTTCACCTTTGGGACAAAAATGCCCGAAAAATTTACTTTTTCGGGCTTCGAGAACCTCTATATTCTTACTCATACTACGTTAAATATAAGCAGTATGTCAAGGCAGCCCTGTGCTTGTAGTAATTCGTCTAAGCGGTGTAATTGTAGTTCGCGCCAGTTGCCGAGGTGATGATGTTTGCCTGTGTGAAGTTCGTGACTGTTCCGTTGGTTTGTACGGCGCTGGTGTAGCCCCAGGCCATGCCGCTGGTAATCTGCACAGGTGTGATGCCCGTAGCGGATACATACACGCCGTAGCGTGGGCTCATGTTGCCGCCGCCACCGTCATCGCCGCCCGTCATTTGCGCAAAACCATTTATGACGACTGGCAGGTTGGTGCTTACGATGGAAATACCCGCATAGGTGCCCGTTGCGCCGTTGTTAGCATGGCCGTCACGTCTGCTCGACATGCCAGTGATGAGTATGGTGCACGGGCCACTGGTGTTGCCGGAGGCGATGGTCCAGGTGGCATCGATACGTACGCCGTCCTGGTTGTTGGCGTCGGTGCTACAGTTGCTGAACTGGCAGATACCCGTTGTATATGTCCAGTTGTATGTTGTTCCGCTTACCGTAGTGTTCGTAATCCAAAACCCGTTGCCGTTATTCCATTCCGCTCGGCAATCGGTAAAGTGCGTGTTATCGCAGCCGGTCAGCTGCCATCCCGGTCCGCCGCAGCCGATGACGTAGCAGTTTTTGAAGGTACAGTCCTCTGCAAAAATCAAGAAGATACCGCCGGTCGTGCAGGAATCTACCATGATGCTGTCCCAGTCCTGGCCGTAAGGCCCGACCTGGTTCGCGGATAAGTCCAGACCGGTGCTGATTCCCCAGCCGGACATCTGTACTATCCGGAGGTTCCTGATGATTGTCATAGCGGGCCCGTTGATATGGATGCCGTCGACGGCGGTTGTAGTGTGTGCTCCGCCGTAAATCATAAAGTCACGCAGGGTAGCGCCATTGACGGTAGCATGACCGACCTCGGAAAGCCCCAACACATATGTCCCCGTAAACGAGCTGGCAGGCTGCAAAATGGTGCCTTTACGCACGCCTGTTACCGTGCCGCCGACCGAACCATCGCCTAGCAGGGTGACATTGGTGGGGAGGTCCCATCCGGCGGAGGTCAGGTATGTGCCGGACGGCAGGTACACTACGCCGCCACTGCCCGAATTAGCCGCAGCTGCCGCTGTAATGGCGTTCTGTATGGCCGTGTGCGTATCGGTAGCTCCCGTGTTGTCGGCACTGTACTGTGTTACCACATTGAACCAACCGGTCGGTGCGCCACCGCTGTTGCCTGCACCCGCGGCCGCCCATTTCATGCCAGTGGTCTGTGTGCTGTCGGCTGTAAGCACATAATTGTTGGTGCCGACGCCTAGGCGTGCAATCGTCCCGCTTGCCGAGGCTGCGAGCAGGTCGCCCTTGGTGGTCGCGGTGCTAGCCTGGACCGCACCGGTTATGCGGCTGTCATTGCCGGCGGCATAGGTGCCGCTGCCCGTTCCAGCTAGCGGAATCTGTCCGAACGCAGCTGCATCACTACTTGCCGTGCCGTTTGCGAGCCCGGTGATCTTTTGAGCGCCCATGGCAACACTGGCAGTCGGCGTGGTGAGCTGGTCGGTCCGTGGCATGGCGTGCACGTGCCCTGCATCGGCGGCTTTGCCGACGCTGCCTGCCGCGCGCGTGCCGAGCGGCTGGATATCCGTAGCGGTAGCATCCAGGGCGACTCCGCTGGCCGCAGTCTGGTTGCTCCATTTGCCGGCCGTACTGTTATATGTCAACACCTGATTGTTGGTAGGCGATGCTATAGCCACATCCGTATCTCCTGCCAGCGTAGTCGAACCGCTACCGGTGGTGACCGTCTGCCAGGTGGCGGTCGTGCCGCTGGTGGCCGTAAGTATCTGGCCTGTGCTTGGCGTGCCGCTCACGCCGATGCCGTTTACTTTGGCAACGGTCGGGCTACTTGCCGTGCCTCCGAGGTCGCCACCGATCTGGATTTTACCTGCAAGGTCAGTTACCAAGCCGGTGATGTCGTTTTCTGTCAGCGTGGCGTTCTGCCACAGGTGGCTGGTGTTGTTGTATGCCAGTACCTGATTGCTGCCCGGGCTGGATATGTTGACGTCGGTGTCGCTGGCTAGCGTAGAGGAACCTCCACCGCCCGGAGTTGCCCAGACAGCTGTCGTACTGCTTGTAGCTGTCAACACCTGTCCATTGCCAGGAGTGCCGGACACTGTGAGGCCCGTACTGCCCGTTACTGCTCCGGCTTGCCGTAGGGCAGCGGATTGCAGGGTGCCGTCGGTGTTGTGGGAAACGTCTAAAAATGAGTTAAGTATACCGCCCCAGTTGTTGTCATCCCCGCCAGGGTTAGGCAGTCGCACTGTAGCCATGTAGATGTTTCCTTGTAGTGTTAATGTCCTTACTGATACTTATTATGGTTTATGCTATGTAATTACGCAATATACGTTGTTTGGGTGCAATCCTGTTGAAGAGCGCCCTCCGTATACGCGTGGCGACTTAATTAGCAACGATATAAAAAAGGAGGCCAGCTACGGTCTCCTTTTTTCTGTGCCAAGTACGAAGGCTTATTTTTTAGTTGTGTCGGTGGCGCTGTTGATGGCGATAGGCCCGACATTGATGATCTGATTGTTTGAAGGACGATAGATGATCGCTTTCTTGGCGCTAGTGTAGATAAGCAGTTTATCGCCTTTTGCCGTCTGAGCAAAGAATGCCTGGTCCTTAAGTTTTGATGGATCGGTAACGGTCGCTACGGTAGGTGTTTCGCCACTGGGTAATGCTAACAATTTACCGACCTGTGTTGTCAGCTTGGTCGTTTCATTGCTAGCTGTAACGCTCGGCGTATTTTTGAGCTGATGATATTTATAGTAAAAAGTACCTGCGCCTACGGCGGCGATGATGAACAGCAGGCCTAGCCCGATAAGTAATATCCTATTGCCGTTACCACGTCCCATGCGTCGACTGTCTGATTGGCCTAAGCTGTCTCTCATATTCATGTTGGGTGTCCTCCGGTTTGGAATCCTGGTGTTAGTTTACGTTTCTTCCGTAAGATAAGAAAATCCGGCGATAGGGCATAGCGCTCTATACTGCCGGATTTCTAGAATCTCTTGTGCTTACATGATACCAGCCTCTGGTATTCACTGCAACTTTTTAGTAACATTCCCTATTATTCGGGGAGGGTGTCGTACGGCTGCTTGGTGCCGCCGCTAAAATAACCACCGCTGCGCAGATAGCTATCGACGGGGGTGTGTTGAGCGGAATAGTTGAGCGTTATGTTTGTAATGGCGGTGCCAATAGCACTTTGCTGGTTTTTATTGTTGTCATCCGAGAGGGCGATATGTACTCGCACATATCGCGCCGTGCCGGTCAAAGCTATGCTGGTGCCGCTAATGTAGTTGCTGATAGTTCGGCTACCGCTGAATACACCGGTCGCATCGGCAGTAACAAACGACAGATCGGCGTTGCCGCCGCCAGTGTACGTGGCCGCTATGCTTGAGAGGCCACTCACGGTGCCAATGTCGAACAGCCGGGAGTAGTGTGCCACTGCTGCAGGAGTGGGAGGTCCCATAGTGACAAATTGAACGGTATTAAGGAGCGTTGTGCCATCGTTGCCACCTAGGACGTACAGGCATCCATTGTAGATAACGGATGCATATTCGTAGCGGTTACCAGTGAGGGGGGTGCTAGCCAGCCATGTCCCCAACGTCCCATTAGCATTGATCGGTGCATATTGCACGTCAGCTATGGCGCCACCGCTATAGCCGCCCATCACATACATAAAGCCGTTATATGCTACCGAAGTGTGATAGTTGCGAATAGTGGCGAAGCTGGTTGTAGTAGCCCAGGCTCCGAGTGTCCCGTTGGCATTTATAGCAGCGTAGCGCGTGTCATTAAGGGGAGTAACTCCTGTGTAGCCGCCCATCACATATATATATCCACTGTACGCCACAGAAGTGTGTCCATAGCGTGCAGTGGGGAAGCTTGTGCCAGCGGTCCATGTCCCTAACGTCCCATTAGCATTGATCGGTGCATATTGCGTATCCGCTAGTGCCGTACCGTTATAGCCACCAATGATATAGACGTAGCCGTTATAGACGGCGGATGTATGGAGGTAACGTATACCGGTCAAGCTGGTTGTGGCAGTCCATGCGCCCAATGTGCCATTAGCGTTGATGGCAGCATATTGAGCGTCTGCTAAGTAAGTGGTCCCATTATATCCACCCAAAACATATACGTAGCCGTTATGTACGATTGACGTATGCCCATACCGCCCCGTGGCGAAGCTGGTGGTAGCAGCCCAGGCACCGAGTGTTCCATTGGCATTGATAGCCGCGTACTGCGTATCGGCAAAGTAAGTGGTCCCATTATATCCACCCATGGTGTATATGTACCCGTTGTACGCCACGCTGGTATTCGCAAAACGGGCAGTGGTAAAGGCGCTCGCGGTTGTCCACGTGCCGGTGTTGGCACTGATTCCAGCAATTGATGCGTATTGGACATCCGCCAGGTTAGCGGTGCCGGTATACCCTCCGATTATATAGACGTATCCGTTGTACACCACGGAGGTGTGGAAATATCGTGACGTAGTAAAACTGGCTGCGTTAGACCAACTCCCAATCGTCCCATTGGCATTAAGCGTGGCGTACTGGGTGTCGTTCAGGAACGCTGTGCCACTGTACCCGCCCATGATGTATACATATCCATTGTATGCAACGGACGTATGCCCATACCGCCCCGTGGCGAAGCTGGTGGTAGCAGCCCATGCACCAATCGTCCCATTGGCATTAAGCGTGGCGTACTGGGTGTCGTTCAGGTTAGCACTGCCGGTATATCCCCCGATTATATACACGTACCCGTTGTAGACTACTGACGTATGGTAGCTGCGGGCATTTGTAAAGCTCGTAGTCGCCGTCCAGGCGCCAATGGTGCCATTGGCAGCGATGGCAGCATACTGAGTGTCCGAAAACGGCGTTCCGGCGGTATTCTTGCCGCCGATAATATACACGTACCCGTTATAAACAACAGATGTAGCAGCGGCGCGGGCGGTAATAAAGCTCGTAGTCGCCGTCCAGGCGCCAAGTGTCCCGTTAGCATTGACAGGTGCATATTGCACATCATTCAGTGCGGCAGGGGTGGCATTAAGGCCGCCCATGACGTACATGTAGCCGTTATATACCACGGTAGTATGGGCGTTGCGGGCAGTGGTAAAACTCGTCGTAGCAGCCCAGGCGCCGAGCGTCCCATTGGCATTAATCTGCGCATACTGTACGTCACTCAGCGGGGCACTGGCGCCGTACCCTCCTACGACATACATATAGCCATTGTAGGCGACGGACGTGTGCGCCAATCGTGCTGTAGGGAATGAGGTGGTCGCCGTCCAGGTGCTGACCGCGCCACTCGTGACGCCAATAAGTGGCGCATACTGCGTATCGGCATTGTATACTGTCGTACCGATACTTCCCCCTGTGACGTACACATACCCGTTGTATACCACGGAAGTATGCGTATACCGTGCCGTCGGTAGGCTCGTGCTCGCTGTCCACGTCCCTAAGGTACCATTGGCGTTGATGACGGCGTACTGCGTATCCGCCAACGGACCACCGCTATCTCCTCCTAAAATATACATAAATCCGTTATACGCCACGCTGGTGTGGCCCGAGCGGGCAGTGGTAAAACTCGTCGTAGCAGCCCAGGCGCCGAGCGTCCCATTGGCATTCATCACGGCGTATTGTACGTCGTTGTAAGCGCCGGCGCCTTGGCCACCCATCATGTAGACATACCCGTTGTTGATAACAGAGGTATGACCCGAGCGGCCGGTAGTAAAGCTCGTGCTCGCTGTCCACGTCCCTAAGGTACCATTGGCGTTGATGACGGCGTACTGCGTATCGGCAAAGTAAGTCGTTCCATTATAGCCACCCATCACGTACATAAATCCGTTGTAGGCAACACTAGTATGACCCGAGCGGGCCGTAGTAAAGCTAGTGCTCGCTGTCCACGTCCCTAAGGTACCATTGGCATTGATCGGTGCATATTGGACAGTTGCCAAATAAGAGTTATTGAACCCACCCATCACGTACATAAATCCGTTGTACGCAACACTAGTATGGCTGGAACGTGCAGTCGTAAAACTGGTCGTAGCGGTCCAGGCGCCAAGTGTCCCATTAGCATTGATGGCCGCGTATTGTACATCGGACATGAAGGTGGAATTGGTCTTTCCTCCGATCACATACATGTATCCGTTATATACCACGCTGGTATGCTGATATCGTCCAACGGAGAGCGCGGTAGTGGCCGTCCACAAGCTAATGTTCCCGGCAGGTGCAATACTGCTCATCTGTACGTCAGGAGGTGCGCCTTGCCCGCCCAATATGTATACATATCCATTGTACGCAACAGATGTGTGTTGATAGCGGGCAGTGGTAAAACTATTGCTCGCTACCCACGTCCCCAGCGTTCCATTGGCGTTGATCGGTGCGTACTGCGTATCCGCGTAGTTGCCCGGACCCGTACCACCCATAATATATACGAAGCCATTGTCCACGACCGAGGTATGCTGATATCGTGCTCCTGTAAAACTCGTCGTAGCTGTCCAAGCCCCCAACGTACCGTTAGCGTTGATCGGTGCGTACTGCGTATCGGTTAAGTAGGTGGTTGCGGTGTATCCACCCATAATGTACATAAACCCGTTGTACGCCACTGAGGTATGACTATATCGTGCGGTAGTAAAGCTAGTGGAGGTCGCCCAAGCACCAAGCGTTCCATTAGCATTGATGGCCGCATACTGGGTGTCCGCGACAGCGGTGCCAAACGTATACCCGCCCATAACGTACATATATCCGTTATACGCTACGCTGGTATGCCCAGTGCGTGTTGTTGCAAAGCTAGTACTCGCCGTCCATGCCCCGAGTGTGCCATTAGGGTTAATCGGTGCGTATCGAGTGTCGTTGGTGTAGATGCCGCCAACATCTCCGCCCATAACGTACATATACCCGTTGTAGGCGACAGAAGTGTGTCCCTGGCGCCCAGCTGGGAGGCTCGTCGTAGCCGTCCAAGCCCCCAATGTCCCATTGGCATTGATAGCCGCATACTGCACATCAGCCAGATAGCCGGCGGCACCAAATCCGCCCATAATATACATATACCCGTTATACGCTACGCTGGTATGCCCACTTCGGTATCCAGTAAAGGACGTACTCGCCGTCCATGTGTTCAGTCCGCCTCCCACTGCGATGGCATCACGCGCGGCGCTACCGGTGGCATAGGTAATGTTATCTTCATTGTTGCCTGTCATGAAATCACTCGCGCTGGAAACTACTATGCTTGGGTCTATGCTTAAGGGGTAGTTTGCACGGTTTAGACCTTTGGCATGCATGGTAAACAGCTGGCTGCCGTCGGCAGCGGCAGTATCCAGTGTAAAGTTTGCAGTTGGCGAAGCCTTTTCACTCGGGTGTGCCTGGGTGATGGTCGGGCTAGGGATCACGAATACCAGGTTGGTCTTGGCACCGTTTTCTTTAGCCTTTTCTACTAGCGCCTGGTCTTTGTCGCTGCCGAAAGTCACGTTGCTGTAGAGCGTAGGATCGGCCGAATATACCCCAATACTACCGTCGGTCATGGCATGTGTCGCAAGGCTTTTTGGTAGCTTTAGTTCATATTGCAAGTTCAGCTTATCGCCGATGTTTTTGGTGAGCACCACGTCTTCTTTGATACCATTGTTCTTAAAGCTGTATACCACCGACGCATCCATGTCTTTGAGCGGATACGATAAGCGGTTGGCGTACTGACGCCCGGCGTAGGTGTGGAACTTGGGTACGATACTAAAACTTACATCCAGTTCGGGGTTACTAACGGTAACGACGCCGTTGTCTCCCTTTGAGACGTTAGCAGTATAGCTATTGTCTTTGGCGGTACTGTCATCGCTGGTGGTCTGTGTGCTTAGCAGGGCTGCCGGCCCTTTTTGGGTGCTTTTTGCAGCTTCTTTGTTAAAAATGTAGGCGCTCTTTTTTTCGTCGTAGCTTATTTTTTTAGCAAGTGTCTTGCTGGTTTTACCGAGCATGGTGCTTTCGGCCAGCTGGTAGCGCGGCTCTAGGCGCAAAATGCCGATTACGTGGAACAGTGCGATCATATAGGGCAGCAGTAAGACCCCGATGATGACACCAACCTGTGTGCGGCGGCTCTGCGCCAGGAACCAGATTCGAACTCGCCGGTACACGCGGGGAATTCGGTGTCTGATAGGAACGGCCAGTTGCAGTAACAAAGCTCGCAAGGTTTTCACTGCTAGTACTTTCCCAGGTAGTCAAATTCAATCTCGCCGGCCCGGGCAAATTCGCCACTTACGGCGGTCAGGCTGATCTTGACTGTCAGGTTATCGCCGGCAACGGGGCTGCAGGTAGGGGTTACCGTACCTTGCGTCCAGGTGGTGTTCGTGGTGGTTGCTGTAAAGGTGCCGCAGGCGGTAGAGCCATTGTACAGATTCACGACTACACTGTCGCTTGCGCCGGTGCGCCAGGCGAATGTCTTGAACGTGCCAGTGAAAGCACTGAAGTCTAACGGGACATTGTACTGAACGTATATATCATAGTTCTGAGCCGTGCCGGATGCGGTGGTCCAGCTGTAATAACTATGGATGTTGCCGGCGGTAGGGCAGATGGTAATGTTCACGGCCAGGCCGTTTGAGCAGTAGTCGCTGGTCATGGTGCCAGTATTGTTAGTACCGCTTGGTGTCAGAGATACGCCTGGGTATTCCGGCGTAAGGCGAACGTGCGTGGTCGGTCGGGAAGTACCCGTGTAGTTAATGACACCTGCAGAGCTAATGGTAAGACCGTTCGCCGCTGTTCCAAAGATAGTAAGTCCGGTGCCGTTAGGCGAGAACACTATGTTGCCATTAGCAGCGGTATTGAAGGCTAAACCGCCCGTGCCGCTGTTTATCACTACTGCCGTTGCGCCGGTCGTATTACCGAAAGTAAGCGTCTTGGCATTGGCATTCGTGCCGATATTTACCGCGCCAGTCGTGCCCGAGTCCAGATTCACCGTGCCTGCACCGTTAGAGTTCAGTGTCAGGCCGCCATCGGTGCCTGACACACTAATCGTATTCGTGCCAGAAGAAGTGAACGTGCAGCCCGTGGTGGTGCAGCCTGATGCTACAGTGCTGGCACCCACCAGGTTCCAGGCGGTGCCGTTCCACATAGCTTCAGCGGATGCCGTAGGATTGACAGTCAGGCCGTAGAACGTAAAGGCCGCCGTGCCATTATTAACGATGTATGCCACCCGGCCAAGCGTAGCAGTAGCTGGAGTGGGCAGGGTAAGCGTCTGGCCTGCAGTGGTCTGGATGACAGAAAAAGCGCTGTACAGGTCCACCGTCGTTGCTGCCGTGCCTATATTGCCACCCGCAGGATAGTTGCCCAGACCGCTGCTGATGTAGGTCTGCGCACCATTTTTAAGATTGCCATTAGCAGTGGTTGTGCCAGTGATAAACACATCACCGGTCGTGCCGTTCAGTATGATTTTGTTTGTGTTTATTACTATAGTACCGTCACCTGCCGCAATGGTGAGTTTGCCGGTACCGATGTCTACGCTGCCCGTGCCAGTCAATGTCCCATTCAGCACGGTACTGCCATTAACGGTGAATTTACCGCTTCCGGCATTGACGACGACAGCTGAAGCGCCCGTAGTGTTGCCAATCGTTACGGTCTTGGCGTTAGCGTTTGTGCCAACGTTCACTCCGCCCGTGGTGCCACTGTCCAGATTGACAGCGCCCGTACCGTTAGAGTTCAGCGTTAGTCCGCCATTGACTCCCGACACGTTGATCGTGTTTGTGCCGGTACTGGTGAACGTGCATCCCGTGTTTGTGCAGGCGCTTGCAATAGTCGCTGCGCCAACCAGGTTCCAGGCCGCACCGTCCCAGATAGCTTCGGCAGCGGTTGCGGAAGCGACCGTCAGCCCGTAAAAACTGAAGGCTGCGCTCCCCGTGTTAGTAATGTAGGCTATTTTACCGGCGGTCGTAATGGTAGGGGTTGGTAGCGTTATCGTCTGACTGGCAGTTGTTTGAGGCAACTTGAAAGCACTGTACTGGTCAACGGTAGCGGCAGCAGTGCCGATGGCGCCGCCACTTGCCAGGTTCGTCAGCAGTAGGGTTGTGTAGGTTTGTGAGCCGTTAGCAACTGTTCCTGCGATGGCGACTGCGCCAGTGGTACCATTTATGTTGAATTTGTTCGTGTTGACGGCGATACTGCCGTCGGTCGCAGAGACCGTCAGCATATTTGCTCCAACCGATAGATTGCCGGTAGTCCCGAGTGTTCCGTTCAGCGTGCTAGCTCCATTGACGGTCAGATTCCCTGAGCCCGTATTTACGACGACTGCGCTCGCGCCGGTAGTGTTACCAATGGTAACCGTCTTGGCATTGGCGCCGGTCCCCACGTTGACTGCCCCGGTCGTGCCACTGTCCAGATTGACAGCGCCTGCACCGTTAGAATTCAGTGTTAGTCCACCATTGACACCGGAAACGCTCACTGTGTTCGTGCCCGTCGAGGTGAACGTACAGCCGCTGGTAGTGCATACCGAGGCTACCGCAGGTGTGCCCACCAGTGTCCAGGCGGTGCCGTTCCACAGAGCCTCTGCCGATTGATTAGGAGCTACGGTCTGCCCATAAAAACTAAAGCTGGTGGTGCCAGTATTGCCGATGTAAGCAATGCGGCCGGCCGTGGTCACCGTAGGATTCGGCAAGGTGATCGTCTGAGCTGCGGTAGTCTGGCTGACTGCAAAGTTGCTAGCCACATCTACGGTAGCGGCAGAAGTGCCGATGGCGCCACCCGCGGCTAGGTTGGCGATGGCAATTGCGCCGAATGATTGCGCGCCGTTCGTCACTAGTGTGCCCGCCATGGTCAGCCCACCGCCACTAGTAAAGTCGGTCCCGGCATTGCCGATATTTAAGAGCAGATTATTATTAAGGTCTACGCTACTGGCAATCTTGCCATTTACCGTCACCGTCTTGGTGGCATCGGCACCAAGCACTACATTGCCATTTACTGATAAGCTGCCACCAACTGCAGTAGCGTTGCCGGTGGCCCCAATGGTTATGCCGCCAGTGCTGCCGGCGCCGAGTGCGATAGTGCCCGTGCCATTGGCGTCTAGGCTCAGCCCACCATTAGTTCCCGAAACACTAATCGTGTTAATGCCGGTACTGGTAAAAGTACAGCCGTTTGCACTACATGCAGACACTACCGTGCCTGCACCCACTAAGTTCCAGGTGCCGTTCCAGATAGCTTCTGCTGAAGCGCCAGGGCTTACGCTCAGTCCATAAAAGCCAAAGCTAGCGCTCCCATTGTTGGTTACATATGCGACCCGTCCAGCTGTGTTGACGGTGGGAGTGGGCAGGGTAAGCGTCTGTCCTGCAGTGGTCTGGGCTACATTGAATGAGCTATAGAGGTCCACTGTCGTGGCGGCGGTCCCGATGGCGCCACCGGCTGCGAAATTGCCAAGAGTAAGTGATGTGTACGTCTGTGCGCCGGTGGTGAGTCCTCCTGCTATAGCGACTGCGCCGGTGGTGCCGTTGACCGTGAACTTATTGCCGCTTACTGCAATTGATCCATCGGCTGCAGCTACCGTTAACGCATTTGCTCCGACTGTCACATTGCCATCAAGTGCCGAAGTGCCGCCCACATGGAAATTGCCGGTGGTCGCAATATTGCCCGTAGTGGCATCAACCGTCAACCGGCCAGCGCCGATATCAAGGCTGCCCGTCTGTGTCAGAGAGCCATTTAAGGTGCTATTTCCGTTAATGCTTAAGCCATTGCTACCTGTGTTCAGGATTACGCCCGTAGTGCCGGTAGTGTTACCTACAGTAACTGTCTTGCTGTTTGCGCCCGTGCCAACATTCACCGCGCCAGTCGTGCCCGAGTCCACATTCACCACACCAGTACCATTAGAATTCAGCGTTAGTCCACCATTGGATCCAGACACGCTCACAGTATTCGTACCGGTAGAGGTGAACGTACAGCCCGTAGCGGTACAGCCATTGCTGGTGCCGAACTGCGTCCAGCCGGTGGTGCCACTGCCCGACGTTTTAATGAACATAGTGCCGCTGGTGTGGTCGATGGCCAGTGCGCCCACCGTCGCCGCAATATCACCTTCGGGCGTAAGGGCAGTGGTATAGATGGCAGTACTGCCGGTAGTGTTGCCCAGGGTGGCGACGGGAGTGTGCTCATCTACACCGGTGTTGATGGTGAGTCCGGTGATGTTCTGCAGCGCACCGGCATTCGTCAGGCGTGTCACGCCATTCGTCTGCAGATTTCCGTCTGCCAGATTCAGATTCTCTATGCCACTGCCAATGTTCTCGAGCGTCAGTGCGGTGGTGGTTGCGGTGTTAGTCTGGAAGCTGGTTGAACCGGCTCCCAAGGCCACCGTGTTGTTGCTGAGTACGAGTTGGCCGGTGCCATTTGCTTGCAATATCAAATTCTGGTTGGTGTTGGTGGTGATGGGCGCACCGTTGTTTAGCACGATGCCGGTCGTAGCGGTTATGAGCCCGAATGTGGGGTTCGTAGTAGCGCTATAAAATTTGCTGTCCAATTCATTCAGAGCTGCCTGGACCGTGGTGCTTGCGATAGTGCCTGCCGGCGTGTTAGCGACCTGTCCGGCGGTGTAGTCGCCGTTGGCGGCAACAACCGTACCAGTCCGGCCGAACACCGAAACTATCGGACTGCTGCCCAACACTTTACCCCATGCCGTGCCGTTGCAGACTGCCCAGTCGTTGGCTGTCCAGCTGTTGATGCCGTCCAGGTTGGTAGTTCCGGATGTGCTGACGGTGTAATAAAATCCTTTCCTGCTTGCGTCGCATGTCCCAGAAAGCACTGGTGTATTGGTGGCGGCATTCCAGGTGCCCTTATAGTTCAGCGAACCCAAAACACCCGCGAGCAGGTTGCCGCGGGTAATAGTCTTAGTGGTGCCGCTCCCGGTGTCGTACAGCATCAGCTGGTCAGCGTCAGTAGATGTAGTGGTCGTCGGCAGGCTGGTCGGATCTATCGCCAGACCGCCACCGCTTACTTTCAGCCCCGTGCCGGCAAGGTTCGTGAATGTCGAGCCGTTCAGCGTAAAGCCGTTCTGAAAATTCTGTATGCCCGTCCAGTTATTTGCACTTGCAGTATCTAGGCTGAATGCCGTGCTCGTGAGCAACAGCCCTGATCCGGCAGTGTAAGTAGTGTTTACGTCGTTGCTACACCCCCAGTCCAGTCCGCTCCATTT
>Ga0247778_1000799_pt1 | contig 24516 bp, 14 predicted proteins | sample UWRJL049202B5_FD_179939 | JGI IMG/M metagenome (GOLD analysis project Ga0247778, IMG submission 179939) | Plant litter microbial communities from Arlington Agricultural Research Station in Wisconsin, United States - UWRJ-L049-202B-5 | ecosystem: Environmental > Terrestrial > Plant litter >...
TGCTCCTGCAATAATAATATATATAGCATAAACTTGAGCTACCACATCATCTAAATTGATAGAGCTTATTAAAATTAAAAATGTTATAGATAATAACATTATTTCAATAGATATTAGCATTAATATAATATTTTTTCTATTAAAAACGAACCCTAAGATTCCTATTAAAAAAAGTATTAAAGTTAAATTCATATGTTTATTTTGTTCGTGCATTGTGTAAAAATATTCGGGTATTATGTTTTTAAAGCATTCTAAAACACTTTAAAAATATAAGATTCAATTTTGAATGTTTATAATAAAACATTTAAAATTTACTTAGAATTTTAAAAGTTTTAACGAAAAAATTTTTTTTTATTGTCGTGTAAAACATAATTTACCTTTTAAAATTGAGTGTTATGACGTTTATAATAGATTTTTATAAAAATCTAAGGGTATATAAGACTTGAACTTATATATTAACGGCCGAAACGCTCTATTTTACCTTTAAATTAATACCCCTTTTTTATTAATTTAATCCATTAAATTTTTATATTGAATTATTCATAATTGTATAATCAATTTACAAATTTTGAAGGACTAATTGATTCTATTGCAATAGGCATAGATGAATGTAATATTCCGCATATTTCAGAACATTGACCGTAGAATACTCCTTCTCTATTAATAAAAATAGAAATTTCATTTAATCTACCTGGATATGCATCACATTTTATACCTAATGAAGGACAAGCAAAAGAATGGATAACATCTCCAGCTGTAACTAAAATTCGAATATGTGTTAATTCTGGTAATATTACTCGATTATCTACTTCTAACATACGTAAAGATCCTGGTTCTAAATCAGATTCCGGTATTATATAAGAATCAAATTCTATAAATTCATCGTTAGAATCTAAGAAATCTGGATATTGATAGCTTCAATATCATTGATGTCCCTCTGCAATAATTGTCATCGATGGATCATTAACTTCATCCATAAGATATAATAATTTAAATGAAGGAAATGCTATTAAAATTAAAACTATTGCTGGAGTTATTGTTCAAATTAATTCAATTAATGTACCATGATTTAAATATTTATGTGAAATAGGTGATTTTGTACTAATAAAATTATACATAATTGAGAATAAAATTCAACCTACGCCAAAAAGTATAATAATTAAATAATACATAATTATGTCATGTAATTCTATTAAACCTTCCATTTGTGGTGTACCACTATCTTGAAAATAAATACCTCAAGAACTAGGAGCATCTAGTTTAAGTATAAAATCGAAATTATAAAAAAAATTTCATATTACACTTGATTGTAAAGGTAAATTAACAAAAGCGTGTGGTTTAGGAGGACTGTTTAAAGATCATTCTAAACTTGTGTATGATCTTGATAAATATACTCTTAGAGCATCACTAAAATATGAAGGTGTTATTCAAGGATTTCTTGAAGCTCTTTCACCCTTAGTTAATTGTTGATAAACAATAACTAAAAATATAAAGGCTGCTACTACACTAACAATAGATCCAAAACTACTAACCACATTTCATCCTGTATAAGCATCAGGATAATCACTAATTCTTCTTGGCATTCCTTGTAAACCTAAGAAATGTTGAGGGAAAAATGTAAGATTAACCCCTATAAATAACATTCAAAATTGAACTTTAGATAAAGTCATGTTGTAATTTACCCCTAATATTTTAGGAACTCAGAAATATCATCCGGCAAACATGGCAAATACAGCACCCATACTTAAAACGTAGTGAAAATGAGCAACAACATAATAAGTGTCGTGGAATGCAATATCTAATGAAGCATTAGCAAGTATTACACCACTTAATCCTCCTATTGTAAACATAAATACAAATCCTAATGCAAATAACATAGAAGGTGTTAATTTTATAGAACCACCATAACATGTCGCTAATCATGAAAAAATTTTTATACCTGTTGGTACAGCTATAATTAATGTAGCAGCTGTGAAATATGCTCTTGTATCTACGTCTAAACCTACAGTATACATGTGATGACTTCAAACAATAAAACCTAATATTCCTATAGACATCATAGCGTAAACCATACCTATATATCCGAATATTGTTTTATTTGAGTTAGCAGAAATAGTTGTACTGATTATACCAAAACCAGGTACAATTAATATATATACTTCTGGGTGCCCAAAAAATCAGAATAAATGCTGAAATAAAATAGGATCACCACCACCTGCTGTTTCAAAGAATGATGTATTAAAATTTCTATCTGTAAGAATCATTGTTATTCCACCTGCTAATACGGGTAAAGATAATAGTAATAATACTGCTGTAATTATTACAGCTCACCCAAATAAAGTTAATTTGTGTAATTTAATACCTGGAGTTCTCATATTCATAATTGTAGTTATAAAATTAATAGCACCAAGTAGTGAACTAACTCCTGCTAAATGTAAAGCAAAAATAGCTAAATCTACGCTAGGTCCACTATGACTTTGTACTCCTGCTAATGGAGGGTAAAGTGTTCATCCTGTACCTACACCACCTTCTATACAAGCAGAGAATACTAATAGTATAAGGCTAGGTGGTAATAATCAAAAACTTATATTGTTTAATCTAGGAAATGCCATATCAGGTCCACCTACCATTAAAGGTAATAAAAAATTTCCGAAACCTCCTATTAAAGCTGGCATAACCATAAAGAATATCATTAATAATGCATGTGCAGTAATTATACTGTTATATAATTGATTATCAGATATATATTGTATACCTGGTCCACTTAATTCTAATCTTATTAATACTGAAAAAGCTGTTCCCAATAAACCTGAGAATAATGCAAATATTAAGTATAAACTACCAATATCTTTAGCATTAGTAGAAAAAAACCATCTTTCTGTACTTAAACCTATAGAAGAATTATATCTTAATATGTTTGAATTTAATTTATTAAAATACTGATCTATTTCTTTTGATGATCCGATTTAAGAAATTAATTTTTTTGAATTATTTAAAAATAATAATTATTATTTTAATACATTATATGTATTTTAATTAAAGTATGGGTTAATATAATTAAATATATCTTTGTCTTTTATAGTATTAACATAAATTTATATTAATAATAGCGAAATATTAATATTAATAAATCAACGAAGAATTTGTTTTTCAAAGTAGATTAAAATTATTTAATAATTTTTAAGTTATTTATTTGAAAATAATTTTTGTTTTAGATTTTTGAGGGTTCGAACCTCTTTTTTAGAGAAATAAATTATTTCTCTAAAAAAACATACCCTTTTTTAAATCTTTTCTTAATTTTTTATTATTATATTTATGTTTTAAGTATTAATTATGAATATTAAAAAATATATTTCATTTTAGATTTGAACTAAAATTTAATTTACGTTTATTATGCTTTACCTATTTTTAAGCTAATGAAATTTTTTTTGTGTTTCGTATCAAAATTAAAAATAAGATTAGTATTATTTTTTTAATATTAGTTTATCCCAAAATTTAATTTAATGGGTATTTTATTCAACTAATTTATTTTCTATTCAAGAAAGTAAAGGCATTATCACAATAAAATATCCAAAATATAACGCTGTAGCACATTGTCCTACTGTTACAAAAGGATCTTCTACATGTTTTGCTCCAATAACTAATAATACTAAAAAATTAGCAACAAATATAAAAAATGCTATTTTATTTAAAGGTCTAAATTGTAATCCCTTAGTTTTACCTAAATCTGTTCAAGGTAAAACCAAAAGAATTAATAGAGCTGCAAACATAGTTATTACACCTAATAATTTATTAGGTATAGATCTTAATATAGCATAAAAAGGTAAAAGATATCATTCAGGAACAATAGCAGAAGGAGTTTGCATTGGATTTGCCACTATATAATTCTCACTATCTCCTAACATATTTGGATTAAAAAACACAAATAATGATAATACTATAAAAAAAATAAAAAAAGTTATTAAATCTTTGAATAAAAAGTAAGGAGCAAAAGATATTCTATCATAATTCCCTGATATTCCTAAAGGATTACTTGATCCAGCTGTATCATGTAGAGCTATTAAATGCATTAGAACTAAAGCTGCTAATATGAAAGGTAGTATATAATGAAGTGCAAAGAATCTATTTAATGTTGCATTATTTACAGAAAAACCTCCTCAAATAAATTCAACAATATCTTGTCCTACTCAAGGAATGGCACTTATAAGATTTGTAATAACTGTTGCACCTCATAGTGACATTTGACCATATGGTAAAACATAACCTAAAAAACCTGTTCCTATCATTAAGATAAGTATTATTGTACCAATAATTCAAACAGGTTTTCTTGTACCTTTATAACTTCCATAATAAATTCCTCTTCCTATGTGTAAATATACGAAAAAGAAAAATGCAGAGGCAGTATTACTATGAATATAACGTATAACTCATCCATAATTAACGTCACGCATTATATGTTCTACTGAATTAAATGCTTCAGCTACACTTGGGTTGTAGTGCATAGTTAAAAATAAACCTGTAACTATTTGAAGTCCTAAGCAAGCAGCTAATAATGAACCAAAATTTCAAAAATAACTAATATTTGAAGGTTGAGGTGAATCTATTAAATAAGAATTCATTAATTTTAATAAAGAATTACTTTTAAATTTTCTCATATTTTATTTTAATAATTAATATTGTTAATTAAAAGAAAAATAAATTATTTTTATTTTTATAGAAAAAAGTTATATTATAAAAAAATTTTTTTTATAATATATATATGTATTATATATAATAATAGTATTTAAATAAGATTATGGAGGAATTGAACCTCTTCCTTTTGATCTGCAATCAAAGTATAGACCATCTATTTCATAATCTTTTTTTTTTACATAGTTAAATGTATATTTTAATTGTTTTTTTTTTATTTTTATTAACCTATTATTAAATAATTTTTTGTCTACTTTCTATTTTTAAGGCATTTTTACCTAATTCAAATACAAATCCTACAGTTATAATAATTATAAAAATAAGAACAATTATTAATCCATAGAGACCATTTTCATACTCACTAACTGCAAAAGGGTATATCATTATTATTTCTAAATCTAGTAATAAATATACTAAAGCAAAAATAAAAAATTTTACGCCAAATTGTGTTCTATTTTGTCCTAAAAAACTATGAAAACCACATTCAAAAATACTGTATTTTTCTTGATAGGGATTATGAGGAGCTAATAGAAAGTTAATAATTATAAAAAGTATTGACAATATAATAACAACTATAAAAAAATATGTCATACTACTCATTTAATTTTCAAATATTATTTGTACCAATACGGTACCCATACTTAATCATTCTTTGTTCATAAATATAAATAATAAAATTATTAATGTAATAATAGATATTGTAAAAGCAAATGGACTGCTAATAGTTATGTTGTGTGACCCTGTATTTTCTGAATTATTTGATGTAAATTTAGGTAATTTACTTAATAAAAAAGTATTTATTTTGTATTCTGATGAATAAAAAAAAATTTCTTTAATTAAAGTTAAGTAATATACAGCACTTATTACACTAGTTAATATTGCAACTAAAACTAAAAAAAAATATCCTTGATCTAAAGCTGAGCTTAATACCATTTGTTTACCAAAAAAACCTATAAGAGGGGGTATACCTATAAAAGAAAAAATTGTTATAGCTAAACTTAAAGATAACACAGGATTTATATAAAAATATCCTCTGAGTTGGCTAATTAATTGAATAGGAGAATTTTTTCTATCTATTAACTTAATTTGTTCCATATTGTTATTGTTATAACAAAACAATGAAAATCCAATAGTTATTAGTATAATAAAAATATTTAAATTACTTAGTGAATATTGAGTAATATAAAAAATAAATGCTTGAATTGATTCTATATTTGAAATTGATAAAGCCAATAACATGAAACCCAAATGAGATATTGTACTATAGGCTAGCAATCTTTTTATTCTGAATTGAGTTAAACCAAGAACACTTCCAATTATTAAAGATAAAAAGGAACTTATTATTAGGCTAAAAGTTCAATTTATTTCAAATAAATTATTTTTTGTAAAATGAACTAATTGAAATAAAAGAATAAATATAGAAATTTTTGCAATAATTGCAACAAATACTGTAACTATTGTAGGAAGACCATCATAAACATCTGGAGATCAGAAATGAAAAGGTGCAGCACTTATTTTTATTAAAAATCCTATACTTAATATTAACAATGAAAAATTAATATAATTAGGTTTATATCAAAGATTTACATCATTTACATCTGTAATATTATTAATTATATATAAAGCGTCTAAATTACTAGTACCTGAATTAACATATAATAAACTAATACCTAATAAAATAAAGCAAGAACTTAATCCACCTATTAAGAAGTAAATTAAACCACTTGTGGTAGACAACTCTGAATTTCTATAAATAGTACTAATTAAATATAATCCATAACTCTGTAGTTCTATAGATAAAAATATAGAAATTAAATCATTAGTAGATATTAATAAACTAGCCCCAGTTATTATAAATAATATAATTAAAGGGTATTCTAAAATTTTAAACTGTTCTCCCATTTTATCAATTATTTTTGCTTGTAAATTAATCAATTTTTTTGTTGTTATACTAATATTATGTAATTTTCTAGGATAAAAACTTGTTAGTTGTAATATTATAATACTCAGTATGAATATAAATATATGAAATATTTGTGTAATATTGTTTATATAAATTAAACCCCCTTGTAATCCTACACCTTTACTTAAAATTGAAAAAGATATAAGGTTTTGTAAAATACAATAAATAAGGCCTATTATAGCTATTCTATTAAATAAAATAGATAAATCTCGTCTTGTGATAACGGCATTAGAAAGCAATATAAATATTATAAGAATCATTATCATTTTTTATATAACCAGGAGAGAAATTTGAATTCTCATTTTTAACGCATGAAATTAAAGTTCTAACCAATTGAACTATCCTAGCTTAAAGGATGAATATCTTGAATTGAACAAGAATTCATTGCACCACAAACAATTGTTTTACCTTTAAACTATATTCATCTTATGTTGGAGTGATTCGAACACTCAAAAATAAATACCAAAAATTTAGGACTTACCCATTAGTCAACAACATATAATATTTAAACAAGAGTGCTTAGACTTGAACCAAGAATATGAAGGTTGAAGCTTCGTGTTTTACCAATTAAACTATACTCTTATATAGATGACAAGACTCGAACTTGCAAACATAACTTGCCTAAAAAGCACCTGTTTTCCAATTTCAGCACATCTATTGCCCGAGATAAGATTTGAACTTATAACAAAAATAGCTTCAATATTTTGCTCTGCCAATTGAGCTACCCGAGCTTTTTAATAAAAATATTATATATTATATATTAAAATTTCGTTTTGACAAAATGGAACATAATTTTTCAAGTAAATAACACAATATTGTAATTTTAGATCTTTTTGGAGAAACTAAGACTTGAACTTAGATTGATGACATGCAAGGTCATCGTGTTACCGTTACACTATTACCCCTTTCTCTTTTTTATCATATTAATTACAAATTTATAGAGGTACTATAACAAGAAAAGTAATTTTTTTTTATCCGAAGAAGGACTTGAACCTTCATGACTAAACGTCAACAAATTTTAAGTTTGTAGTGTATACCAATTTCACCATTCGGATTTATAAGGCTAAAGTGAATTGAACACCTATGATTACTGTTATGAGCAGTATGCTTTACCGAATTAAGCTATAGCCTCTTTTTATAAAAAAAGTATACCTAACTTAAATTAATACATTTAATTTTAATAAATAAAAAATGAATTTAAAAAATTAAGTTATAATGTCTAATGCGGACGAAGGAGTTGCACCTATCATTTTTTGATCATGAGCCAAACATGTTACTATTACACTAGCCCGCATTTAGACTAGATGGGATTTGAACCCATGGTATCAACATTGAAAGTGTTGTGTCTTAACCTCTTGACTACTAATCCTTTTATATTAGTCCAGTGTAAGTATCGCGCTTACTTCTATTGAGTACAAAACAATTGCATTACTTTTATGCTAACCAGACTTGATATTTTTTCTATTTAGTAAATTATACTAATTAGTACTTTATTCCTGAAAAATTCTAATTCTTTCAAATAAAGCCTATAATATTTCGTAATATTATATTACGTATATTTAAGAAATACTTTAAGGTAAGTTTCGAACTTATATGCTTTCAGTTCTTGACTTTAGTAAACTTAGCTTTCCTGCCATGCTTATACTATATATATTCATAAGTGATAATTTAGAATCATCCCTAATATAATAATATAATTATTATATTTTTAATTAATATTGGGCATATAAACAACAGGTAAACCATAGGTTTACAAGGTAATGTTAACCCGTTTTACAACAAAATAAACACACTTCCTGTTCCTTTCGTACAAAGGTTGATCCTTATTGTATTCTAATTTCCCCTAGAAGATAGAAACCATACTGTCTCACGACGTATTTAACCCAGCTCATGTAACTTTTTAAGCGACGAACAGTCGCACCCTTCACAGTTCCTGCATCCGTGAGGATAAGTTAAGCCGACATCGAGGTGCCAAACATCGCACTCATTGTGTACACTCTTGCGCAAATTAGCCTGTTCTATATGTTATTTACATTATTCCAGTTTTTTCAAAATGGTTCAGACTATGTTTTCATTTCTTATTTTTTTATATTAATATATTGTTTATTTTCCACTTACTCAACCTTTAGCTGCAAAGGCTCCTACACGACGTTTTGAATTAAAAATTGAATAACTAACGTTTGGTTTAGAATACCCCCTATAAAGTATTGAGCTTAATTTGTTGTATGATGATTCTATATTTTTTAAACCTCCAATTCAATTTAATTTATATAAAGCTTTATCTGCTCTATAACGTCTAGTTAATCTACCTTTTACTTCTAATTTTAATCCTCCAATATTTTTGTATTTAACTGAATTTAATAATTGTTCAAATATTATTCCTTTTGATTTTAGAATATTGTTTTTTTGAATGTTTTTATAAAAATTATTAAATAAATCTTTATTACTAGATAAATTATTGTTTTTATATTTATTATCTACTAATAAATAATCTTTATTTTTTTTTAAGATTCTTCGTTCTATAATTGTATTTATATTAGGAAGTCTTACATTATTTATAATACCATGCATCCCTTTAAAAACAGAGAAATATTTTCTTTTTCTTAGTTTAAGACTTAACAATTTAGTAAAAATATCTGAATTGTATACAAAAGATTTTAAACTTACGATATTAAATTCTATTTTTTTATTTAATATTCTCATTATAAAAGTATTTAATTTGTATAAATAAGAGTATGTTCTATCTAATTTTTTTATAAACAATTTATAAGGATAAGTATATTTTTTATGTATACCATAATGAATTTTAAAAATATTAATGTTTAATATTTGGGTATTTTGATCCTTTGTTTTTAAAAATTTACTTTTAACATAAAATTTTTCTAAATACAAGATAAAAATTTTTCATTCTTCAAATTTTTTTTTTAATTCTTTAAGTTTATTTTTAAGTTTTATTTCCTGGTAAGATTTATTTATAAAATATTTAAATTTTAAATTATACAATAATTCTAAATAAAAAATATTTTTTATTTCAAAAAAATAAAATCATACAAATATAGTAAACTTATAATCATTAATTTTATTGAAAAAAGGAATTAAAGGTCTAATTTTTAAATTATATTTTATTTTACTTAAATTAAATATTAGTTTTTGAATAGATTGATGCCCATATCCTCTACCTATGTTTTTTAAAAATAATTTATATTTTTCTCAAATTTTAATATTTATTTTATTATTATTTGAAATATATATTTCTTTAGTTAAAAACTTAGTTAATTGGTTAAAAAAAATAATTATTTTTTTTAATACTTCCAATTTAAAATATCTAGAGATCATTCTTTTGCGTTCTGTATTTATAATATATAAAGTAATTATTGCTTTATTATTAGTTTGTTTAATTTCTACATTACTAACATATATTCTTCTTAATAATGAAGCTCTTCTTGTTTTAGACATATTTTTAAAATATAAAAATTTAGGTAAAAAATATAGGTTAAAGTATGAAATTATTATTTTATTAATATCTAAATGATTCACTGTAATATTTTTAATACTATTTTTATAATATGAAAAAACAGTATTTTTTCATTCTTTAGAAACAGGAGCTTCATATTTACTTCTATAATCACTTAATTTGATATTTAAAGGCATAATTTTATAATTATTATTTTTATTGTTTTTAATAATGTTTAATAATGTGTTATTTTTCATGAGTAATTAGTTTTTATTTATTTTTGTGTTTTTTTAATATAAAAAATAAGAAATGTTGGGCGTTAAGAAAATATTTTTGTATTATTTTCTGTATAGTCGTTGAACGTTTTTATCTAAAGATAAATTTCGCTTCAAGTTTATTTTAAATAAAATAATCCTTAAATTTAACCCAATTTATTATCAAAAATTATATAAATTATATATATAATTTTTGAAGGACAAACATCCCTAGCGTAGCTTTTCCTATAATCCAAGACCTTTCCTTATTTGAATCTTGTGATCCTACGCCCTGCTTACGCAACTGTAAGATTCGTTGTTAATCAAACAGTAAAGCAAGATTTAGCCGTTGAGCTTATTAAGTAATAATCAATATTATTATAAGTTATAATAATTTAGAAAATAATAGATTATATCATAATATTTTCATTACTTCTAATTTCACGTTAGATTTAATCTTACCTAAAAAAAATTCTATATAAACTAGGTTATATAATATATATTGTTTTATATTTATATAATTATAGAAGATACAATGTAGTAATACTACATAAAATCACAAACAAAAAATATTTATGCGAATATACAAAATATTTGTATAATCACACTACATATTAATAATTTTAGATACACCCATTTACTCTTTATGGGGTCTGTGCCCCGCATAAACTGTCTCCTAATTAGAGATACCTTTACCTTAAGGCTAATCTTTATAAATATTAGTATATCATATATATATACTTTTATAAAGCGAATTAGGTAAATTCACTAATATTGTTTTACTAATATTCCTGAATTAAAACGTAAACATGATAAATAATTACATAGGATAATAAGTTATATATACCTAATATTTATGAATAAATTCATATCTATATTGTATTCTCTATCACTCCTATAATTAGTAACAGTAAAGCTGCATAGGGTCTTCTCGTCTATCTAGGGGTAAACTGTATCTTCACAGTTATTCCAGTTTCACTGAGTCAATCATAGAGACAGCTGTTGTATCGTTAAATCATTCATGCAAGACCGCATTTAACGGCCAAGGCATTTCGCTACCTTAGGACCCTCACGTTAAGGCCGCCATTGACTGGGGCTTCTTACTAAAACCAAATTATTAAAATAATAAATAATTTTAGGTTGTCACCAGCCAGCATCGGGCAGACATCACACTCAATATATAGATTTCCCCATCTTCTTGCAAAGTGCTGTGTTTTAATTAAACAGTCGTACAACATTATTTTATGCTTCTTCCTTTTTACCTGATATTAATCAAGACTAATGAGACCTCCTTATTCCGAAGTTACGTAGTTAATTTGCCGAGTTCCTTTATGATTGTTAGCTCATTAAACGCCTTCGTATTCTCTACTAACTTACTTGTTTCAGATTCTAGGTACGGTATTTATTTATTTTGTAAACTCATCTGTTCAGTTTATTGCTTACAAAATAAAAATTACATTTTTTCTAGCACATTTATCACTTTAAAATGTTGTTATGTAATATGTCCATCGTTAAAATTTTTATATTTATAACTTAGGGGCCGTAATAATTAATCCATAAGCTTTAGGCGGAGGATAAATTGTTTCATAAACAAATTAATTTGGTACGAAAAATTATTATCCTTCTTATTAGTTACTCGTGTCACCATTATCACTTGAGTTATCTTATTATATTTTTCTTATATAAAAGAAGTGGCTAATATTAACTCAACGTTCTGCTACCCCACAATAAGAAAAAATATTTTTTTATTGTGGACAAGATGTCGGTATATTATTTAGATCCGTTAAATTTTCGATGCCTCTAAAATTAACAAGTGTTCTGCTACGAATTCATAAAATTATGGCTGCTTCTAAGCCCATTTTCTTGTCGGCTTAAATAGAGACTGTCTTAATTTCACTTAAAAATAATTTTGGAACCTTAAATCTTGTTCTGGGCTGTTTCCCTTTTGACATACAACCTTATCACTCTATGTCTGATAATCTAAGATTCATCTTTGCCATTCCGAGTCTACATACTCACCGATAAAATCTTCTCAATTTCCCGATATCTACAAAATAAAAATATAATTTATAGTAAATTTAAATATTTTGTATGAGATTGAATTCTGTACCTGCTAAGATGTTACTTAAATTGCCTACGATTATAGGTTTCGCAGAAAACCAGCTTTCCTGGTCAGTATTGTCTTTCACTATACTTACCATAATTCTTCGGATATCTATGCAACGATATACCGTTCGGACTTTTATAATCCTGATTATGGTAAGATCACCAGGCTTCGGGTCTAACATTAGATGCTATTTATTTTTTTTAATAATTGGTTTAACTACGCATTAACTTGCAACTAATGTTAACTTGGTGACCCATTATACACAAGGTACGTTCTTGCTTAATACTTTGCTCGAACTGCTTATAAAACTACTATTTATTTAAAATAATAAACAATCTTTCCCTCACGGTACTATTAATCTATCGCTTATATATATTATTTAGCCTTTGAGGAAGGTTCCCCATAATATTCAAACTGGTTTTAACCAGCTTTACTATATTTAGGCTTTTCTACATTCATTCTCACTAATAGTAGAATCTCTTTTGATTTCTTTTCCTAAAGTTATTAAGATATTTCACTTCACTTTGTTTACTAAAAGATTTCTCTTAGAGTTAATAATTAATTTATAAATTAAATCTCTATAATATATAGCTTAGATGTCTATAATAGTCTCTTTTTTTTACTATATGTAATTATCTATTTAAAATAGATAATTTATAACATACTTATTTATATCTTTATATATTTCTATTAAATACTATTTAGTTATAATTTTTATTAAAAACCAAATAATTGTTCAGATCATAAGGATTCGAACCTGAAAAATCTTTTACCCAAAAAAAGCGCTTTAACCACCCAGCCCTGATCTGTTAAATTAATATTATTTATATAAAGTAATATTCTTTATTTTGTATTTTACTTTACGTACTCGCCTTTAAGATGAATCGAACATATATCATGATATTAACAGTATCAGGCTCTACCGTTGAGCTATAAAGGCTTATTAAATTGTGTCTGATATTATAAAATACCTTTTACAGTTAATCGGAATTGAACCGATATTCTTCGGGTGGAAACCGACAAGTTTACCTAATTAACTTATAACTGTCTTTAATTTTTAGAATTAAATACTATATATCAGAAAATAAGAGATTCGAACTCTCGATAAATAATAAATTTATAACAGTACTCAAGACTGCCGCTTTCAACCTCTCAGCCAATTTTCTTAAAAAAAACTTTTTTTAGTATAATTCCTTAGCGAATTGAACACTAATTTCATTCTTATCAAAAATGCACTTTACCGTTAAGTTAAGGAATCTTTGAGAAATAAGAGACTTGAACCCTTAACTTTTCGTGTGTAAAACGAATACTCTACCATTGAGTTAATTTCTCTGTTGTTTTTTTTTTATTCTAGTTTTTTAATGTTTACAATTAGTATGAAGTCTATTATATTACATTTGTTTTATTGTTATAACAATAGCACCAGTCATTGCTAATAAGAGTATAAAACTTGTAATAATTAATCATATGTTATAATTAGTGTATATAATATTACCAATATTAGATATATGGTTAGTATCTATTAAATTACCATTTCAATCATTACTACTTGTAAAAAATATTTCATTTTTTTTGTAAGAGCTTAGAGTTAAATATTTATTATTATTAAAAGATAAATTATATATCATGTGGTTAATATTAATGTAATAATTATTTAATACAGCAATACTATAAGGCAATGTTTGAAATACAGAGTAGCTGAATATAATTGTAATCATTATTGCTAAAAGTAGGCTATTATTATTATTATTTTGAAGTTCACTAATTCTTATATTTATTAACATTAATATAAATAAAAATAATATAGATACAGCTCCTATATAAATAATTAAATAAGACAACCCGATAAAATTTAATCCTATTAAAATTAAATAAGTAGATATACCTGCAAATAATCCTATAAGAAATAAAATAGATATAATAGGATTTTTACTAATAATAACATATATCCCTGATATTATTGTAAGTACAGATAAAATATTTAAAATTTCTATTTTATAATTGTTAGTTATTGTTTCATAAAAAAAAAATAAATTTGTCATAATTTTTTTATTATTACCTTAAGGATTGAGTAAAAGATATAGATATATCTATTAATTAGATTCAATTAAATAAAAAAGGATATTTTTCGAGCTAGACCGGATTCGAACCGGCACCTTCTTCCGTGACAGGGAAGCACTCTACCAATTAAGCTACTAATTCTTATTTTTTATAGTTTGCTGTATATAGGATTTGAAGGAGTTGAACCTTCATTTTAATGGTTAAAAGCCATATGTATTAACCATTATACTAAAATCCCTAGTCAATAATAGTTACATTATTAGTTATTAAATTAAAGGATAAAATTAGGTTTTTCACCCTAAACATTCTTAAATCTAAATTGCTTCAATTCGGAAGCAAGTGGACTCGAACCACTAGATAATATAAATTATAACATTTAGCAAATGTTGCGCCACACCTCTAACAGTGCTTCCTTTTTAATTAATAAGTTATATTGTTGATTCTTTTTGTTACTATTTTATTAACCTTTTATTTATAGGAAAGAGAGGAATTGAACCTCCGATAGCTAATAGCTATTAAATTTACAGTTTAACCCGTTAACCTACACACGGAACTTTCCTTTTTTTGCAAAAGTTAATAAACCCCGAGCAACTTCCACTACTCGAACTGTATTTCGACTTAACACTAATTAAAATTTCGCATACGGTGAATCATGTTATAAAGAACTAATTGCAATTATTATATTTTTATAACACAAGAGCAATCTTACTGCGCAAATAATTTTCAGCATGTGACGAGTGATTAGTACCAATCCAAAGAACTATTCACCGTGACATTGATGATTCACGATTACTAGCAATTACTTATTCAAATAGTCGAATTTCAGACTATTATCCATCCTGGTTTTTCTCCTATTTTCTGAGATTAGCTAAAATTCGCATTTTCGCTTCTCTTTGTTTTAGGAATGATGTGGCACATCTATAGCCCACAGTATAAGGGTCATGATGATTTGTCTTTCTCCCCTTTTTTGATTTTATCCTTACTATGAGATAATTATAACCATCTGAATTACAGTATGATTATATGAAAAATTCTCTATTAATAAATAAATAGAGATAGGGATTACGTTTATTATGTGAAAAAATTCCACGATTTCGCAACATAAACTGAAAACAACCATGCAACACCTGTATTATTTGTGCTCAAATTTTTAAAATATTAAAAAAATTTAATACTTATTATTTAAGTATCCTAACTGTGGTAAGGTTTTTCGCGGGTTACCGAATTAAATAACATACTTCACTACTGGTGTTAGAAACGGCCTAGTGATTTCAGTTCCGGTGTTGCCACTTTACTCTTGAGGTGGAATGCTTTCAATTTCGTTTATAGGCTAAAAAATTTTTTTAACCTATGGCATTCATTATTTTCTGCTAGGGCTACCAGGGTATCTAATCCTATTCGCTCTCCAAGCCTTCGTCCTTTAACGTCAGTTTTACATAGAAGATTGCCTTCGCCTTTACCAGTCCCCAGAGTATTACAGAATTTAATCTCTACACTTAAAAGTACTATCTTCCTATATTAAACTCTAGTCAAATACTAATTTACCTTGATTAAGGTCAATTTGACCGCCTGAGTACCCTTTACACCTAATAAAGATGAATAATGCTCGCCTCTCACGTATTACCGCGACGGCTGGCACGCAATTGGCCAAGACTATTTTATATATACTGTCATTATCAATATATAGACAAAACTTTATTTGATAACCAATATTCGTTTCCCTAAGTTACCGGTTCAGCCGTTAGGCCATTGATCAATATTCCTCACTGCTGTACTCAAATTGCATTGGGGTTATTTCAGACCCAATGTGGTCGATCAACCTTTCAGTTACGACTAAGAAAATTTACAGCTTGTTAAATCATTACTTTAACAACAACCTTTTTCTTACATATTTAATGCCTCTTAAAGCGAAGATTAACAATTTTAATCTACTTTTTTTAATTATATGAGATTTTATCTCATACTTTAAGGTAGGTATAAAATATAAATACTCACCTTTACACCACTATCAGTATAATTTTTAATTATCTGATCGTTCGATTAGCATGTGTCAAGTACTTAGACAGCATTCAATCAGAGCTATCACCAAACTCACTTATTAAAATTTAAATGATAGACAAAAAAAATTTTTTTTCTATCACTATTTAATATTAAAGTATAAAAATTACATATAAGCTTGATTCTGTTAAATTTATCAATATCTTAATAATATACATAGAGAGTAATATTCTTCATTAAGTTATTTTGTTTAAATAATAAATTATTATAAATTTCTTACTTATTTTCTGATAAATTCTCTGTACATTTATGTTAAATTAAAAATTTTTATGCTTCTTATATTTATAGAACTTTTCTTTATGTAACTATTTAAATTGAAATTTCAAATAGCAAGTTTTAAGTAAAAAAATTTTTTTACTTTAGGAATAGATCTATAAGAATTGAACTTATATATTAACAAATTAATGTTACATTTTTCCAATTAAATTAAGATTTCCTTTTTTTTTTATCTAGAGTTATATCCTAAATTAAATATAATTTAAACGTAATTTTTTAAAATTATTTAATGTAAATCAAGACCATCTTTTATATACCCAGATGTTAAAACAACAAATACTTGAGCTTGTATAAAAGCGATACCTAATTCTAAGCCAGAAAAAGCTATAATAAATGATAGAGGTATTAAACCTAAAAAAAAGAATATAATACCACTAGTCATAATATTATAAGTGAATCCAGCTAATATGTTTAATAGCATATGACCTGCTAATATATTAGCAGCTAATCTAAGTCCTAATGATATATTTCTCGCTAAGTATGATATGAATTCTATTGATACTAATAAAGGTAGTAAAGCCAAAGGACAACCTGCTGGTACTAATAATGAAAAAAATTTTAATTTATGATTTTGAAATCCTATTATAGTTGTACCTAAAACAATTGTAAAACTTAAAAAAAAAGTTAAAATAAATTGACTTGTAGATGCAAAGCTGTATGGTATCATCCCTATTAAATTATTAATTAATATAAATATGAATAAAGTATAAATAAAAGGAAAATACATCTGTCCTTGTTTAGAATTTATTTGACTTACAACTATACTTTGTATAGTTGCATATAAAGATTCTAAACCAATAGATCAACTATTTCCTGTTAATTTATTATTATTTGTAGCTATATAACTTACTATGATTATTAATAATCCAGATATAGTTAAGTATAGTCCAAAATTTGTTAAAGAAAATTGTATATTGTTTAATATAAAAAGTTTTAATATGAAAAAATCTCTTATTTCAAATTGATCTAGTGGATTAGTGATATAAGTATGTATTGTATTATAAATATCTTGATTTTTAAAAATAATTAAAATACATGTAATAAAGTCTGAGTTATTAAAGCTTTATTTAAAAATAGTTTCTATACTATTATTATTAATATAATTTTTCTGTTTTTTCATTTATATTATTTTTATAAATAAGCGAGAAATAAATAATCTAATTTTATTAGGCAAGATAAATTTAGATAATAAAAATATAAGTGTTGAAATAATTACAAAAGTAAAAAAAACTTCATTTACAAAATAAAAGGGTACTAATTGTGGCATTTTAATTGATTTATTTAAATTAAAACTTTAAGTATTTTAATTATATTACCATAAAATTGATAATTTTAATTTATAAATCGTGTTAATTATATTATATTTTTTTTACTCATAATTATAATTTATATATTAAAGGGTTTACAGAATAGTGTAAATTTTCTAATATAAAAGCAGGATAAATACCAAATAATACAGTAAATATAACTAAAGTTAACAATAATAAAAATTCTCTTTTATTAGTATCAAAAATATTGTTTTGGTATATAAGTTTAGTAAAAATTCCTCCAAAAGCTATTCTGTTAAACATAAAAATAGTATATCCTGCAGAAAATATAATAGAAGAAGATGCTAATATTGATAGTACAGGTAATTTTTCTACTACACCGTATAATGACATAAATTCACCTAAAAAATTTAAAGTTAAAGGAGCTCCACAATTAGCTAAACATAGTATAAAATATAATATACAAAATAAAGGCATTAATTGTGCAACACCTCTGTAAAAATAAATAGTTCTAGTTGAAGATCTATCATATAAAATACCTCCTACGCATATAAATAGAGCACTAGATACAAATCCATGGGCTATTCCTAACAATATAGCACCTTGTATTCCTTGTAATCCATTACTAAATGCACCTATTAAATAAACTGCTGCATGGGATACGGAACTATATGCTATTAATTCTTTTATATCTATAGTTCTTAATGTACTAAAACTAGCATATATTATTGTAATTATACCTATAGTATAAACAATAAAAGTTAGATCTAATGAAGCTTTATCTAAAATGGGTAAAATTAATCTAAATATACCATATAAACTTAATTTTAAAACAATAGCAGCTAAAATAATACTTCCACCTAAAGGAGATTCTACATGAGCTTTTAATAATCAATTATTTAAAAATATAACGGGTGTTTTTACAGCAAAGGCTATAAATGCACCTATAAATAAGAATATTTGTGTATTAAAATTAAAATTAATTCTAAATAAAGAATTATAATCTGTTATACCCATTATTGAATATATACTTAGTATAGATATTAGTAAAAATAGAGATCCTCATAATGTATATAAAAATATGTAATAACTAGCTCTAACTTTATTATAAGACCCATATAAACCTATTAATAAAAATAAGGGTGGTAATATACTCTCAAAAAATATATAAAAAAGAAAAAGATCAGATGTTAAAAATACACCTAACAATAAGGATTCTAGTAATAATATCATTATTAGATATGATTTTGTGTTTTTTTTTATAGAATCTCAATTTGAAATCAATGCTATTGGTATTATTATAGCTGTTAATAAAATAAAATATAGAGATATTGTATCTATTCCTAGATGTATATTAAATATCTGCATATTCATGTTTTCTTCTGGAAATTGTAGTTCATTACTACTAAAATTAAAAAGAAAAAAAAGAACAATAACTATTCCTAAATTCAACATTGAAGAAAATAAAGCTACATATTTCGAGTAAATTAGTGATTTTTTTCAAAGGCTAGAAATAATTAGTATACCTAACATAGGAATACTTATTATTGAGGTTAACATGAACAATTGCTCATGTTAGAATTATCTTTTAAGTTAGTAATTCTTTTAAAAAAAGATAACTAATGATAAAAAATTGAGTTATATATAGAAGGATTTTTTTTTATAAATATTGTGTAAATTTTTGATAATAATTCTAAGTATAAAAATTAATTTTTTTTTATTATACTACATTAATATTTATTAAAAATGCATCAAATTCAAATAAGATACAAGGGATTAAAATAATATATGCAAATAAAATTGGTAGCATAACAGTTCAACAGAATGTCATTAACTGATCGAAACGTATTCTAGGGAATGAAGCTCTTACTCATATAAATGTAAATACCATAAAAGATGTTTTTAATCCTAAAATTAAACTACAAAATAAACTATTAAAAATAGAATTTTTATATAAATACTCTATTTTAAAGTTTTCATATTGATATGTTCAATTTATATCAAAAAAATAACTTCATATATAATTAAATATATCAAATATATATATAAACCCATCAGTTACTAAATAACCTCCTAAGAATAGTATACTTATTAATATACACATTAAAAGTATACTTCCATATTCAGCTAGGAAAAAAAATACGAATATTACAGCGGCATGTTCTGTCATAAATCCACTAACTAATTCAGATTCGGCTTCAGCAAGATCAAATGGAGCTCTATTCGTTTCAGCTACTGAACCAATAAAAAATATTAAAAATATAGGCAATAGTGGTATTAAAAATCATATAATTTTTTGGAATTGAATTGTTGTATTTAAATTTAAACTATTAGTTATCATTACTATTATTAATATAGCTGAACTTAAAACTAATTCATAACTAATTAATTGAGCTGTACTACGTAAAGATCCTAAAAAGGCATATTTACTATTAGCACTTCATCCTGCTAATAATATTCCATATGTAGCTAAAGAAGACACAGCTAAAATATATAATATACCTAAATCTAAGTCAGATATAGATAATCCAGGAGCATAAGGTATAACAGCATAGCCTAATAAAGAAAATATTAAAGTAATAACTGGCCCTAAAAAAAACAAGAACAAGTTAGCTTGTGTAGGAGCAACATACTCTTTTAATATTAATTTTAATGCATCGGCAAATGCTTGAAGAAGTCCATAATAACCTACTATATTTGGCCCTAATCTTCTTTGCATACTCGCCATGGTTTTTCTTTCTGCTACCGTTACATATGCTACTCCCAATAATGTTGGCAATATTAGTACAATTACCTCTAAAAATGGTGAAATAACTAATAATAGAGTAATTATACTATCATATATTGGAATAAAAATATTCATAATTTTGTCTATTCTAATTGAATTTTATTAAAACTTTTTTTGAATGTTAATTTTTATAATATAATTATTGACTCTCAAGGTAAAATAATTTTTAATGTATACCTGGCTTAATCGCCTTACAGTAAAATAAATTTTACTATAATTTTGTTATCTTACTAAGTAAGGTAGCACTTTTAGATTCTTGTTTTTTACAAGAAGCCAATGTAAATGGACTTAATAGACCAATTAAAAGAAGAGTGATTTGAACACTCATATTATTTTACATAATATAATAGTCTTGCCAATGACAATTCTTTTTTGTTAAATTTGAGAAAAATAATAAATTAGATATCTAAGTATAAAAAAATTTAAGAACCTCAGTAATACATAGATATGTATAAAAAAATTCAAACAACATCTACAAAATGTCAGTATAATATACCAGCTTCATACCCTAAGTGATGATGTTGTGTTAAATGATATTGTAAAAGACGTAAAAGACCAACAGATAAAAATAATGTTCCTATTATAACGTGTAATCCATGAAAACCTGTTCCAAAGAAAAAACAAGTCCCGAATGCACCATCACTTATAGTAAAAGAAGATACATTATATTCTATAACTTGAAATAAAGTAAAAACTATTGCTAATATAATTGTAAACATTGTACCATATAATCCTCCTGATCTTTTTTTGTTAATTAAAGAATGATGAGCAAATGTAATAGTTGCACCACTTGATAACAATATAACAGTATTTAATAAAGGTAATTCAAAAGCATTTATAGGATCTATTCCTAATGGAGGTCATTGAGAACCTAATTCTACTGTTGGTGATAAGGCACTATGAAAATATGCTCAAAATATAGCAGCAAAAAACAATGCTTCAGATACTATAAATAATATTATTCCCATATGTAATCCTTTTTGTACTGCTAATGTATGATCACCTAAATAAGTACCTTCTGCTATTACATCTTTAAATCATAAAGACATTGATGTAATTACTAATATAATATTTAGATAACAAAATATATATCCTTTTTCAAAATTATGCATAGATAAAGCAGTGATTAGTGTTAAAGATAATAATGAAATACTAGTATTAATGGGTCAAGGGGAAGGTGAAACTAAATGAAAAGGATGTCGTTGTACATTTTTTAAGTTGTAACTAGTAATTTGTATTTTAATAAAAATTTTTTTAATTTAATAACTCTTTTAATTTCTAACTAAATGAACCGAAATATCGGTTATACCCCATTTTAGAGTCGAACTAAAATCAAAATATTAGAAGTATTTTACTCTGCCATTGAGCTAATGAGGCTTTTTTATTAAATATAAAAAAAAATTATATACTTATTATTTATTTAAATTTAAAAAACTAGAACTAATTCCTATAAATACTATTAATAATAATAATATTATAGCCATACTATTTAAAAAGTTTATATAAATTAAATAAAATATAATTCCAGAAATTATATATAGTGCATAATTAGTTATAATACCGTTATTAAAACTATTAATATTTTTACTAATTAGTAAAAACAGTTTTTGTAATCCATAGGGACCCACATATTCTATACTACCTTTATCTAAAATTTTTGATGTTTGACCACCACATATTAAAACTAAATTTACTATATATTTATTATATAATAATTCTATGAAAAAACGTTGATTAAAAAATCCATAAATTAAATATCCTAATTTATCTCATTTAAAGTTATTTATAATGTAAGGATAAAATTCATGAATAATAATTGAAAGTCCTATTACGAAAGTTGTTAAAATTAAAGGTAATAATTTTAATAAACCTGTAACACCAAATTCAGTATCTATGAATATTTCTTGTAATGGATGAATGTAGATACTATTTTCAAAAAATCCTGTCCCTAATCCAATATAAATTTCTTTAGTCATAAATCCAAAGAATATAGAAAAAATTGCAAGTATTACTAATGGAAGACTCATAAAAATATCTCCCTCATGTGCATTTTTATAATATCTAATAGATCCATTAGGGTTACTTAAAAAAGTTAAATATAATATTTTTAAAGAGTATAATGAAGTAAATACTGCCCCTATAATAGCAATTACATAAACAGCTATACTATAAAAATTATATGATCCAAATGAAGATTCTAAAATAAAATCTTTACTATAAAATCCTGACATAAAAGGAAAGGCCATTAAACTTAAACTTGCTATTAAAATAACAGAATAAGTTAAGGGTAATCAATGTATTAATCCACCATATTTTCTTAAATCTTGGTTATCTACAACGGCGTGGATTACTGCTCCTGCTCCCAAAAATAATAATCCTTTATAAAAAGCATGATTTATAAGGTGAAATAATGCTAAATTATATGAAGATAAACCTATAGATATTACCATCATACCTAATTGACTCATAGTAGAATAAGCTATAATTTTTTTTATATCTCCTTGAAATAATCCTACTATAGAACTAAATACTGTAGTTATAGCACCTAATCATAAACATATTAAAAGTAAAGTAGGACTATATTCTATAAATGGTGATGAACGTATTAATAAATATACCCCTGCAGTAACCATTGTGGCTGCATGTATAAGTGCAGATACAGGAGTAGGACCTTCCATGGCCATGGGTAATCAAACGTGAAGACCTATTTGAGAACTTTTTGCCATAGCACCTATTAATAAAAATATTCCTATTATACTTACTATAGTTGTATTAATATAAGAACCTAATGAAAATATAATATTGTATTCTACATTACCTAAAGATCATAATAATCCAAATATTCCTAAAGTTAAGAAGCAATCTCCAACTCTATTTGTCAAAAATGCTGATATAGAGCTTTGATTTGCAGCTATTCTTGTAAATCAAAAATTAACCAAAAGATAAGAACAAACTCCTACACCTTCTCAACCTACAAACATTAATAAGTAATTATCTGCTGTTACTAATATTATCATCATAAAAGTAAATAAACTTAAATAACTAAAAAATCTTTGAGAATGAGGATCATTGCTCATATATCCTACAGAATATATGTGTACTAAAGAACTAATTATCAAAACAGGTATTAACATTGAAACTGTCAAGCTATCAAATTGGAAGCTTCATACTATATTAATAGTTTCAGTAACAAGTCATTCAAATAAAATTATAGAAATAGGATTATTATTCAATCCTACTTCAAAAAAAGCAAATATAGATAATATTGTTGTTATTATTATACTTAAGGTACTTATAATACGAGATCCGTACATTCCTGACATTCTACCTAAAAACCCTGAAATAATAGACCCTAATAATGGTAATAATATTATGGATAAATACATTATTTATATTCTATCACTATACTACCTCTTAATCTATAAAAAGCAACTAAAATTGCTAGCCCTATGGCTGATTCTGCTCCTGCAATAATAATAATATATATAGCATAAACTTGAGCTACCACATCATCTAAATTGATAGAGCTTATTAAAATTAAAAATGTTATAGATAATAACATTATTTCAATAGATATTAGCATTAATATAATATTTTT
>Ga0247778_1000800_pt1 | contig 24513 bp, 35 predicted proteins | sample UWRJL049202B5_FD_179939 | JGI IMG/M metagenome (GOLD analysis project Ga0247778, IMG submission 179939) | Plant litter microbial communities from Arlington Agricultural Research Station in Wisconsin, United States - UWRJ-L049-202B-5 | ecosystem: Environmental > Terrestrial > Plant litter >...
AAAAAAAAAAAAACGTTAATAAAATTTTTTAATCTAATTTATAATATTATTAAAATTATTTAATTTGGATTTAAATTAAATAAATAATAATATTTTGAATAAAATATAACAGTATTTATGGTAATATATATTAAAGAAAATATTGATGCTTCATATATTAGATATTTATTAATATACGATTTTTTTATAAACCTTGCTAAAATTTTTATATTATAAAAATGCCACAAAAAATTATTTAATATTAAATTCAAATGTTTTAAGTAAAGTTTGGTCTAAGGTCGGGCTTATTAACGTGCATATACTAGTGTATTAATTATTATTATTATAAAATCTTAGATCTTATTATATTTCTTTAAATTATTATATTATAAAAAAAATAAAAAAAATATTATTATTATTATTATTATTATTATTAAAATATATTAATATAAGTACATGACAGTAGTAGTTATAATAGCGTTTTAAAAATATTAATATACTGAAAAGGCCAAATAATAAGAATAGTATACCGCATCCCTTCTAATAGTGGTTTGAACTCAATAGTGAGGAAAAAGAATCTTATATTGATTGTCCTTTCTACGGAAAGAGAGATCTTGCATTTATATGCAAGATCTCAGGAAACTAGCTAAATCACATGATCAAGTCCATCACCAGATCACCTACTACAATACTAACGACCCTATAGCATTGAAAGCGATGTTGCTTCTATTGCTCCTATCGCTGGTTTGTTGCTAGGTTGTCGCTGCGGTCGCTGCCAAGAACGATAGGTCGAACATTTTTACCAATGTATGTCTATTATAGATTTAGTTTTATAATTCTAGGCAAAATATTTTATTAGATGTAATTATTACAAATATAAAGATATTATTTGAATTAAGTATAAAATTTTTATTTAATAAATATCGATCCTAATTTATATTAAATCTTTTGAATTATTTAGATCTTTTGTTACAAGAGAAAATTTAGAAATTTTAAGGATTCTATTATATTATTTTTTTACATATATTTAGGTTTGGCTTTTTTATATAATTGGACTATTCAATCTTAGGATTAACTTGAGTTATATTTATAATATAGTTCATTCTTCCTATAACTACTATTTATAACCAGTAAAGTTTATTAATATCAGATGTATATATAATAGTAATCTAAGATTCGAAGAAGAATTTAATAGATTCTAAAATTGCAACTTTAATTGCGCTTACCTTAAATTAATATTTTAACACAAAAGAAAATAACATAAAATCTTCAAAGTTTATTTTCTTTTCTTTTTATATTTCATAATTTAAGAAAACTAAATCTATTAAAATCCTTTTAACAATATATATCAAGAAATAGAATCTTTATTTATAGGATCTTATAATTAAAATAAAAAAAGAATATGTTATATTCTTTCAAAAAATAATTGTTATTTATATCAGGACCCCCATAAAGTATCAGATTAATAGAATTTTCGACTAATTTTAGAATTATATCAAAATCTTAATAAATTTTTATTTTTATTAAAATTAATACAACTAATTAAAATTTTTAGAATTAATAATTTTTTTTTAAAATTTTAAAATTAATAAATATTTATTTATATTAAATTTTATATAATTAATTTTTTATTATATAATTGATATTAAATATCGATATTTATTAAATCCAAATTTTAATAATATAATATATTAAATAATATTATATTTATATAATACAAATATATATATATATAAATTTTTTAAAAATATTTATATTAATATAAATAATTATAATATAAAAATTTGAATAAATTTATTATATAATTTATATATTAATTTAAAATTAAATTTTATTATTAATATTATTAAAATTAATAAAAAAAATTCCTAATTAAATTAGATTTTTAAAAAAATTAAAATTTTTAAATAAAAGTTATTAATTTTATTAATCTAATTAGATTCTTGGCTAATCGCGGGAAACTTACAAATCTGCTAAGCCGATTTTTTCCGAAAAATGTGGAGGTGCTGATATAATAATAAGAAAAAGAAATCTTATATTTAAATATTAGATATAAAGTTTAGATAAATCACTTAATTCACTATTATATTATATAAACCTTAATCAATTTCAAGTTTATATATTTTAGATATTATTTAGATTTATAATCTTTATTATAATACTGAAATTATTTCTAATTAAAATAAGAATATACTTAATTTTAGCTTTTATTAATTAAATAATAGTAAATAAATACTATATTAATAAATTATTTAAAGGATTCAAAGTATTAACAAAAATAATAATAAGCTAATAATATTCTAACTGTAATAATAACAATAATAATAATTATGACATTATATAGTTATTTTATAATAAAACTAAAATCTAGCATTAAAGTTTTAATTGGAATAATAAAATATTTACTTATTTAACTTCTTTTATAAGACTATTAGTAAGACTTCATAATTATTTATATATAAAGTTTTAATTTCTAAATTGACATATTAATTTCTTTATATAAAAAATCCTAATTTAAAATTTTAATTTAAAAAAAAACTTTTCTCTGAAAATATTAATAATAACTTAATATTATATTAGTAATACTAGTAATAGATAAAAAGTTTAATAATAATAGAACATTTTACCAATATATATATAAATATAATTTATACGTTTATTTTTCGAATTAATTCTAATAATTATTTAATGATTAAATAGATTCTACTTAATTATTTTGGCCCTCGAAATATTGTTTGTATTAACTTAAATCGATATAACTTAATAGATGTTTGCTAAATTTTTAAATCTTGGAGCACCGAAACTTGTACTCTTCCAGGGGTTCTTTGTGCATGTATCAGATTCATTTATCTGCTCAAATGTGGTGATATATTAGTACGTACTACTTCAGTGACCCTATGTCGAGCAGGTGAATAAATGATGTGCATGAAAGGCGCGTGACAAGCTCTTTCGCTTTCTAATTCCAAATCGAGCTGGCGCTTATCTGCAGGTGAATAAATGATGTGCATGAGTGGCACAGATTCCTCGCGTTGGGTAAGACTTCCGAGGGTCTGTTATGGTTGGTGGACATGGTGGACAAGGATAAATTGAATGCTTTGCTGGCTAAGCATGCGGCAACATGTGCCGGCCCTAGATGTGAATAGCTCTGTATCTGGTGAATGCCAGTGGAATATGCAGTGCTAAAGAAGAAGTTTTAATTTAATGCGCACTGCACAGCTACTCCTGTGCTTCATTGGCTCATTCTTTTCTTTCACTTACAAATACAGATTCTACAAGGCCCCTCCCCGTTTGAGCCCTGTTTGAGCCCCCAACAGCAAGCCCTGGAAGCTTTCTCAACCCCTCCACCATTCTGCCTTCCGCCTCTCTGAGCACTCATTACATCCACATCTCGCGACGTCGAGCATCCGCATAACTTGATACTCAAAAGCACTCCTCGAGAAAATCGAAGTATGATGAGAAATCCAGCCCGGCTGCATTGAATATACTGACGATGTCGTTTCTAGATAATGGCAAGCTCCCTGAAGCCGATCACAGTCTACATCGCAGGTATGCATCCATAGAATGTCTGTTCAGCTCAGCCTCTAAGTAGTTACTGACCTGTCCATAAGCCAAGAGTCCGAATCCGTACAAGGCAGGTCCCTTAGACGCTAACTAGCCGTTCGAATGCTAATAATCATCCAGCCTGTTCTGATTCTCGAAGAACTGGGAGTTCCTTACGAGCTCAAGCTCATGGGATGGCACGCCGGCCCGGATGGCATTCTGAGCGATGAGTACAAGAAAATCAACCCATGTGGCAAAGTCCCTGGTACTCCCTTCCGAACCCTCCATCCTGTTGAAAACTGAACTGACCAGGACAGCAATCTTTGATCCCAACACCGACGTCACCCTCTGGGAGTCCGGCGCCATTATTCTCTACCTCATCGATCAATATGACACCGAGAAAAAGCTCACCTATACCGCGGTGAAGGAGAAGGCCGAGTTGAACGCATGGCTGATGTTCCAGATGGCCCAACAAGGACCATTCTTTGGCCAGGCAGGCTGGTTAGTTATTCCCCCTCCCCTCCCATCTGCCAAAACCACATCTGACGTCTCTCTTTCCATCCAGGTTCAACCTCTTCCAACCCGGCCCAAAAGTCGAGCCCGCCATCGAGCGCTACAACGCACAGGTAGCACGCATCCTCGGTGTCCTGAACGACAGCCTTGCCGGCAAAGAGTGGCTGGTAGGCGACAAGGCTACATATGCAGACCTCTCGTTCTTCATGTGGAACAACACGCTGCCGTATACGATCGCTGCGGCGCCGGATACCGACGTCTGGGCCCCGTATCCGAATGTGAAGGCTTGGCATGATCGGATGGCGGCGCGAGAAGCTGTCAAGAAGACGTTGGCGCATCAGACAGAACAGGGCAAGATTGAGGATGAGGCTATGGCTGCAGCCGCAGCGAAGAAGGAATGAGTGGAAGGAATTCTTTATCTGACTTGGTTGGATGTTTCGAGATAGCTAGCCTGGAGTTTAGATTGTCAATAGCAATCTGCTGTTCACCATAAAATCCAGTCTTCCTCTGCGAGTGAAACGTAATTGCGCTTTTTTATTTTGCTCGTCGTTAAACAACCTTAAAAAGCCCCCAGGGCGCCTAAAAGCCACTGTGATTTCGGGGTACCCCGCACTCATTCAGGGGCTGATGCCGCTAAAATGCGGCCAGCTACTGCCCCGCAGAATCTCGGTTTGGACGCCTTGCTTTCCTTAAATCACAAACGCTGTATACGTTTTCTTCGATAATGGCACTACTCCTCTTGGTGTCTTTCACACTCTTCTTCATATCCATTTTCCACCAATATTCTAACTTTCGTGAACATGTTCTACGAGCAAAAAGATCTGGATTTTTGTACCACCTAGCACCGTAAGATCGATATCGCCCAACTTGAATAACGCAAAGAGAATCTTCTAACCATAGTTCTAGTTTCTCATTCCAGCAGCCGCTATGGCTTGCCAGCCAAAATATTCTCGCCCCGCTGTTCCAGCGTCTTCCAGCAGCAATATCCAAATCCTGGCTCCCGTAAGATTGGGCACCCAGAATGACGCGTGCAACTGTACTGAGCTGATTATTCAGTTTCTCTCTGCTTGACCAAATTTGGAGCGAGGGCTTTGCACCTTTCGCCCACAGACAGGCAGACAACGTGTTACTCGTATCCCCAAGCAGCAATGTTCTCTACACATGTGACCCACAAGTTATTTCTCAGATCACGTCTCGGCGGCGCGACTTCCTGAAGCCCATGTCACTCCTCAAGATGTTGAATATCTATGGGCCTACCCTCAGCGGGTCCGAAGGAGATGAAGCGCGTCTCTATCGGACGACGACAACTCCTGCTTTCAATGAGGCGACGCACCAGCAGGTTTGGGCGGAATCGCTACGGCAGACCGGAGGCATGTTGACACTGACAGCTTTGGATCGAGCGCCCGGATCCGTGCACAACTTGTCTGAAAGAATGGCTAAACTAGCGCTGAACGTGATCAGTAAGGTTTGCTTTGGGAAGGCTATGAGGTGGCAAGATGAGCAAGATGATATTGAGAAGGTGCCGCGCGGTCATGAGTTCACGTATGCACAAGCTATCAATAAAGCTGTGGAGAGCAATACCACGCTATTCTTGACGCCAAAACTAGTACTAAGTAATTGCTTTTTCCTTAACGAAAGCAACGAGCTGACTTGGGCAGATATTTCACCGTTGAAAATACACAAAAAAGCTAACAAGGCGTTCAACGAATGGCAAAGATATATGCTGGAAATGAGAGACGAGACGAAACGCCGGCTGAAAGGAACTGCAGTTCCAGAACAACCATCACTCTTAGGTAGGCCCTGTCCAGTCCACTGTGCAAACCCCCACTGACATTTAGTAGAGGCCCTAGTACAAGCCGGGGAACCATCTCCTGGCGCGCACAAAGCAGATCTCCTTGCCCCGGAAGCCGTCCTGGGCAACATGCACCTCTTCCTCCTCGCCGGCCACGAAACCAGCGCCAACACGACCGCAATTGCCTTCTCACTTCTTGCATTCCACCCCGCCATCCAGGCAACGCTGCAGCAGGAGCTAGACGACATATTTTTGGGCAGAGATCCTGAGTCAGCGTCGTGGTCCTTCGAGAAGGACTACCCCCGTCTGGTCAACGGGTACGTGGGTGCTCTGCTCAACGAGACATTGCGCTTGTACCCCACGCTCCCTCTGATCAGCAAATGCACAGGAGACATACCCCAAGAGATTGTCACCGAAGCCAGAACCTTCGTGGTGCCGGCCGATACTCTGGTGGTCATCAACATAGCAGCAACGCATCGCAATCCGAGATACTGGCCCGGGGACGCCGACGCTTTTGATCCCACACGATGGCTGGGGAAGAATAGAGCGAGTCCAGACGCATTCCTTCCCTTCTCGGACGGCTACCGGGCGTGTCTTGGGAAACGGTTTGCGCAGATTGAGTTCTGCGCTGTTGTTGCGCGGGTGTTCAGCCAGTATTCGGTGGTGTTGGCGGACGATGCGTGTAAGGGAGGGGACGCGGGGGCTTTGGGGGCTTTGGATTCTCACGTGAGCTTCGGGATGACTCTGAGACTGCGGAAAGATTTCCCCTTGAGGTTCGTGAGGAGAAGTGGTCTACCATTGCAGTCCAAGGTGGAGGTCTAAGAAGAGGAATTGTCACCTTCGAATATGTTTGTGTAGCAAAACAGCAGTGGATTTTTCCCCCCTGAACCACAACTACCTATAAATCTATGAATGGACTAGCGTGAAACAGTAGACTCTCTACCCCCTGTGCACGAGTTTTCAAGGCAGGTCGCAATTGCAACTCGACCTCCCACCAAACAAATCCTCTTCTCTACTCCTGTGCAGCTGGGTAGTCGAATCTCTCCGCCAGCGGTCGTGCCTTCACAAGCAGCCGGCCCTTTGGATTGGGGAAAATGAACTCATGCGCCGTCAGATTGGGCGGCCTCACGCCGCCGACCAGTCGAAAGTCATAATTCATGATCAGTTTCACCACGATAATCTTGATCTCCAGGCTGGCAAAGAAGCGGCCGGGGCACGCATTCTTGCCGTGCCCAAAATTCAGCATGTTACTTTCTGTCGTCGCGAACTGGTGGAGATGGCTTTCTCCTGGCCGCTGCCGCAGTTTCTCGTACCGGAACGCGTCGAACGTCGCCGGGTCGGGCGTGACGTCCGGATCGTTCTGGATGGCATTGACAGCCATGGCGATGTGGCAGCCTTTGCCCAGTTTCGTGCCGTCGCTCAAGACGTGCGCCTGCGTCATAACACGGTGATACGAAAGGACGCTAGGTGGGTTAAGGCGCTGGCTCTCCTTGAGAAGGCTGTCGAGCTTGCGCAGGCGTGCGTACGACGTTTTGTTCCAGCCGCCGTCGGCGCGGGCTGCAGCGAGGATCTCTTCCCGCAGCTCGGGCACGTATTCGGGGTGGGCGGCTAGGTCGTAAATGACATGCACGGCATTCATTTGGGAAGTATGGATCGAGGCGAGCGAGACGACAATCTCGAGATGGGCGAGATGCGTGGGCTCTTTTTCGGGTCCCTCCGCGCACTCCATCATCCAGGAGAGCAGATTGGAGCCGCTATCGTCGACACGACCTGTTGCAGTTTTCTTCTCCTGTGACAACTGTCGTGCACGGCGCTTAATTTCGGGGACTAGCAGCTTTTTTGCAGACTCGATGTACCCCCATCCGCGCCAGTTCGAGGGAATGCAGTAGCTGGCAATAGGGTGCATCCATACGGGCAAGAGACGCAGGAAGCACACCGTCACGAAGACTACCTTTGTCAGAGACTCTTGCTAAGTCAAATAGTGATGGTGCCTTACCATTCTCTGTAAACTGTGTCGAAATCTCTAGCCAGGTCTCATCTCTGCAAAGTGGCAACCCGACGAAGACTCTGGCCGAGAGTCGAGATACAAGTCGCAGGATCAGGTGGTAGGGTTGGATTTCAACCCACTGGTCTGCCACTGGAATCAGCTAGCGCTTCGGAAGCTTGAAAGGGGAATTTACCATCGCAGCTCGGAAAGTCGGTTTTCAAAGCATACTCAATCTCCTCCTGCATCCCGTCCGTCAATGATGCCAAATGCGGGGTCAGCTTAGTCTGAATCACCCGGAAATGCAGGTTGCTGTCCAGGATAATATTCATTTTCGTATGCTGGCCCAAGAGGTTGTGAGCATGCGCAAGTGTCGGATTCGCGACTTCGTTGGAGAGATTTCTGATCTCCTCTACGTATTTAACAGGCAGGATGACAATATCAGCGTCGTTACGAGCAAACCAGAATGCAGCATCTTTGGACTAATTCGAGTCAGCTTTGAACGTACTCGCAAGTATAAGTTTCGGCGATTCAGGATCTTTACTTTGGCATATCCCCCATTGACGATTGACTTAGCATTTTTAAAAAATCGATAGTTAACTATGGCTCTTGGCTCGAAGAAAGATTGGGGCCCAAACAATGGTGCCTTCGGTCCTAGTAGGCGCAAAGAGACCACGGAGTAGATGTATGAGAGGAGTGGTAAGCAGCAAAGCACAAGAAGCCAAGGAATTTCCAGCTCCAATACCGAGGATAATCCCTCATGCATGTTGACTCTCTTGCCAAAAGTTGAAGTTAAATTTGAATCTCACGAATCTAGAGATCTATGCCAGTACAGGATCATGAGAGACAGGCCAGCTGGAACTCTTTAGAGAACCACCTCAGGCCTACAGCAGTCTCTCCACGTGCCTTGCCCTTCGGACTTTTCGACTTGCACACCTCCCCCACCGGCATGCATTTTCTATCCGAGCTAAAATTATGCACTTTACAACGTTACCTGTTACTTGAACTCAGGATTGGCCAATCCACCTGCAGGTGCAGTATTACCGGCACCCCATTCAGCAAAGTATCCGAAACTAGTATCCTGTCAAAATATGTAGTAGTTATCTTGGCCTCACACCTACTAGTTCTCCAAAGAGCTTTTTTTATCAAGCTACATGACAATCTCAAATCTAGGCGGAACATTTGATATTATCCTTGCGGGCCATTTTTAAATGGCCTCCACCCCAGATTGGTTACATGATAGACTCCAATTACCTTCCATACTTGATATTTGCAATGGCCGCAGAAGAATCCTCCCAACTAGCCAATAAAGCAGCGGTCATAGATTTCTCATCACTCGCTGGCAGCTTTCTGTGCATAGGCGTGGTTGTAAGTTGGGTACATTTCGAGAAGTCCTTTACTGATGGTGTATACAGTATTTTCTAGGGCAGGCGATCTACAATCTTTACTTCCACCCCCTTTCCAAGTTTCCCGGTCCACTGCTATGGAGGGCATTCAGGTTTCCTTTCCTCCACTCAATGCTTGGCGGAAACCTACCACATCAGATCAAAGCCTTCCACGATACTTACGGAGGCATCGTTCGCGTAGCTCCAGACGAGTTATCGTTCATCGAAGCCGAAGCATGGAAAGACATATATGTCAATCGGCTCTTTGTTCGGCCAAAGCAATGGGGCACCCGGCCCCCAGGAATCAAAGCACACAACCTCATCTCAGCACCGCAAGCAGACCACTTACGCTATCGAAAAGCGCTCAGCCCAGCATTCTCGGAAAAGGCTGTCAAGCTTCAAGAACCAATCATTAAAGGATACGTCGATGACCTTATTACAAAGATGCGAGACGCAGTCTCCCAAAGCCCAGAAACGTCGATAGTTATCGACATGGTCCGTTGGACAAGTTTCACAACTTTCGATATCGCAAGCGATCTCGGCTGGGGCACGTCTCTTAAATGTCTAGAGACCCAGGAGTACCACCCGTGGGTATCTATAATTCTGCATTACAAAGCCTTGATCTTCGGCGTATTTTTCAAGTACTATCCTTTTCTGGATAGACTCGTCTCGATTTTGACACCTAAATCCGCCATGGACGGCTTGAACTTCGTGATTGATACCAGCCAGATCAATGTCCGCAAACGCCTCGCAAGCAAATCCCCTCGACCAGACTTCATGTCGTATGTCCTGGCTTTCAATGAGGAGAACCCTTCACAAGCTTTGTCCAATGATGAGATGGTCGCAGCGTCAATGACGCTCATAGTCGCCGGGAGCGATTCTGTGAGCACAGTGCTATCTGGCACCATCAACCACTTGATACAAAGCCCTCAAAGCCTCTCCAAATTAGTCGAGGAAGTGCGTTCGGCTTTCGAAGCAGAGTCTTCTATCGATGCCGCCTCAGTCAAACACCTGCCGTTCCTGAATGGAGTCCTCCAAGAAGGTTTGCGTCTGTGCCCGCCGACCCCCGACAGCATGCGGCGAGCTGTACCTGTCGGCGGAACAACCATAGCGGGGCACCTCGTCCCCGAGGGCGTCTCCGTTGGCATCTCATGTTATGCAGCCTTCAACTCTCGGCAGAATTTTCCTCGCCCGGATGAATTCCTGCCTGAGAGATGGCTTGTGGATTTCGAGGGGGCGCAGAAGGAGGCCTATCATCCCTTCGGCGTCGGGCCGAGGCAGTGTATGGGCCAGTTGTTGGCGTGGGTTGAGTTGCGCGTTATTCTTGCACGCTTGGTGTGGAATTTCGACATGGCTGTTCCCGAGGGGAAAAGGCCTCTGCAGTGGTCGCAGCAGGAGATATACTGGGCGTGGAACAAGGTTGGCGTCGATGTCTCGATTCGATCTCGTATTGACTGAAGTCGTTGTGTACCTGTGCCAGTCCAATAAACCGCGGATGGATAATGTCTCCGTACGAAACCAACGTGTGCATATACTCGAAGTAGCACGAGAAATTTACGAATGCTACCTAGTTATTCTAGGAATGCTTCTAGACCGTGCGGAAGTGTACTGATCTTGATGTAGATAGGGAAAGGCTACTAGTCTTTCCAAACCCAGACAGACCTTTTAGGAAGTAATTGTTCATGCATTCTGCAAAGCTGAGGCGACCAACTTAGCCGGTTGGTACCGCAGCCGGGCGACGCACGAGACAGGGTACAGTGCTTGCTCTCGGTTGTTGCCCATGCAGTGCATACAGTATGCAGCCATCTTTTCGACTGCACGCTTTGCTTACTCCTTACGGTCGGGCGTGGGCTGACAATCGCCCACACCAAACGCCGCATGCATGCCAGCGACCCCGCGATTGATGCACCGACGCTAGAGCAGGCATAGAAATCGGTGAGTATGATTTTGAGGCGCGGTCAAGACCCTGTTGGGGAGTCTTGCGAACCTATTCTGCACCCTGGAGGCGTAAGATAGAACGAGGGAGGGGTAGGCGAGTGTGAACGATAATGTAGATCGTGATACCTAATAGCTGAGTAAGTCGAGATAGTTCATTCTAGTTATTTTAAGTAGCCGTGACTAAGATAATCTATTGAGGTTGGAGAAATGGACATTAATTTCATTCATCCCTGACTCCGCACGACGGATCACCATGCCATCTCTCCTCCAAGCAGCATCTCTGATACTAGCCGCTGTTCTCGGCCTCACAATCCACCAGCTCTACCACCTCCGCCAGAACTATGTCGCCGCCAAACTGTCGAATCTCCCCTGCGTCATTCTCCCCGTCTACATGTTCAGCGTTCCTGGGTGGCTGATCACGCAACCCCTTCTGACGCCGCTCCTCAAAATTTTGCCTTCATCATGGACATCTCAATGGGTCCCGTAAGCTCAGGCGCTCTCCTTTATTACTTTACCCCAACTCACCGTGAATTGCTCTAATACTCGCTAGCCTCCTCGGAATTGACCGAATTTGGCACCATGGTTATACCCCTTTCGCCTTTATCGGCGCCGACACGTTCATCGCCGTCAGCCCCATGGGAAACATTCTTTTTACATGTTCACCCTCAGCCTCGAAACAGCTTCTGGCCGGCAACACGTTCGAGAAGCCCGCGCGGCGGTTATTGCCTATGCTGAATGTGTTTGGGCCGACGATGACGGGAACCGAGGGCGCCGAGTCGCGGCTCTATAGAAAGATAACGGCGCCGTTCTTTGGTGCTGGTTCGATGCAGCGGGTTTGGGACGTCAGTTTGGCGTGTGTGGAGAAGCTGGGAGGACACTTAGAGGACGGCAACTTGAGAGATGCGCTAGGTGCCTGCAATTTGCATGTCATTTGTACGGTTGGTTTTGGACGGGATATGCGGTGCATTAACAGCGATGAAGAGGTAGAGATAGAGGGAGGCCATATGTGGAGCTTTAAGCAGACGATGTTTAAGTTCATCAATCATGCTATGGCGGTGTTTCTTGCGCCGCATCCCTTGTTGAGTAAGGCTGAAATGCTTACCTAGATCAATAGATGCCATAAGTGTGCTAACGTTCTCAGAAAGCTCTCCTTTTCAGAGCCACAGGGAAGCGGCCCAAGCATACGCAGAGTTGAAGGAATATATGCTTGAAATGAAAGAAGCGAAGGCGAGAGAACCAGAAAGAAGTCAGCGAAATCAAGAGTCGAATATCTTAGGTAACAGAACCCACTATTCCACACTTTACATGGCTACTTGAATTCCTCCAGATCTCCTCGTCGAAGCAGGCTCACCGGGTGAGAAGTCCTCCCACCCCAGCATCTCCCAGGAAGCTATTCTCGGCAACATCTTCATCTTCCTTTTCGCCGGCCACGAAGCCAACGTCAACACCCTACTCTTCACCTTTGTCCTGCTTGCCGCCTACCCCCGCCTCCAGGCACGCATGCAAGCTGACATCGATCGCCTCACCAGCACCAGCTGGGACTACGCCACGGCCTTCGGGCCCCTGATGAACCACAGCCTCGTAGGCGCCGTGCTGAACGAGACCCTGCGCTTGTACTCGGTGATACCTGTCCTGGCGAAAACGACACTGGACACGCCGCAGCCGATCAGGCTGGACGGCCACACGCACACCATCGCACCGAATACGGTCATTCTCATCAATACCAGCGCCGTGCATCGCAATCCCGCCGTCTGGCGCTCGAGGCCAGTGAACATAGCTGCCGGTGCGCCTTCGGCCCTCGGCGACTTTGACCCTGAGCAGTGGCTCGAGCGCGATGCCGAGGGGGGAACGCGGGTTAAGACTCCAGTTGAAGGGTCCTATCTCGCGTTCTCGGACGGCGGCCGGGGCTGTTTGGGGAAGGTCTTTGGGCAGGCTGAGCTTTGCGCTTTCGTGGCGCGGCTGTTCAAGGACTTTACGGTGGAACTGAAAGTCGATGATTTGGATGTTGGTGATGAGGCTCCGCTGAAGAGAGAGAAGTGGGGGAAGAAGAGGAAGGAGGTGGAGAGGGATATGTCGGCCAATGTAGAGTTCTATATGTCCTTGAGACTGGCTACACAGATCCCTGTGCGGTTTGTACGGAGGGGAAAAGAGACTTTTGCGGATTTGGAAGAATGGTGAAGAAGAAACTCAAGTAAACGCATTACGTGTATAGATCGCCGGAGAACGATACTTTTTCAGCTCGTGGTGAGTTCCACTTGGAGAGATACAGGGACAGTATAAATTAATTCAAGGAAAATTATAAAAACACTCGTATACCATTCTCGGCATTCGGTTTCTGTCAATTTCCAATGTTCCATGGCGGTAGGCCTGTAGCCTTGAAAGCTTTATTTAGCAGCTTTAGCTTCTGTTCGAAGTTTCCTTGCGTTCTACGAGCGATTTATTTTTTCTAATTACAAGGTGGTGGAGATAATCTTTTCCGGTCAGTCATTGGACCTCTTCATAAATTTCGAATCAGTCGAACGAGAGGCATCTTTGACGAGATTCTGAGCTGGTGGAGCTAGAGAGGCTTCACAAATCGAAGAAAGTACTTGGATTTTCGTGGTTTTTGGATAAACTTCCGAAACGAGGGAGGTTGGAATATTGTATTTGAAATGTTTCGACGATGCTCCCCCTAACGAGATTTTTATTGAATTTTCAGGGTATACTGACATTCTATGTACATGGTACTTTCCCATCTCACTGCTGGCTGATCACATCATAATGGCAAATACTTGTCGATCTACAACCCCGAACTCCAAAGATAACGCCATGTGTGCAGAGGGTTCCTAAATAAATGAAATGTCCCATTATCATGGGATTTAAGAGTGTCTAACATTCCCAATACACGTCCATTTGCCGATCCTAACACCTTCTTAGCAACGATCAGAATTTCGGAATCACAAAACTTACCGGCGGGGCCCCATTTCTATCCCATTTCCCAACATTCATATGCGGCATCTTCTTGTCATCCGTCTGACTACTATCAACACTCATATCCCCCGCTTTTACCGCCACCAGCCGCTTCTCATAAGACCAATCCAGCGCAGGCGTCGGAATCTCGAAGCCCCCGCCTATTCGCTTGAATTTCGCAGAGTTCTCATTGAGAAACGAGCGCTTGGATGACGATGATTTGGTGGAGAAGTTTATGACAACGTCGTAGGGTAACTTGCTGTCGGATTTGCCAAGTGTTACCTCCTTGCCCCAGTCGGGTCTTGCTGTGGTCTTAGCGAGAGACTTGCCGCCGCCGTCTTTGATCTCGGCTTCCATGTCTAGAGGTGAGTCTCCGTCGTAGACCTTTTCGTGGATGTGCATTGAGCAAGTTCCTGTCTGATATGGGGGCGGTGGGGGCGGCTTCGTGGTTGTTTTTGGTGGATCGGGTTTTTCCGTCGTGGAACTTTTGCTCGCGCTGCTTGTTGAGGCGTCCATCCGGGTCCAGCCACTTGGTACTCCAGTTGGGCCGCAGAAACTTGTTGTCTTTGTACCAGAGGTTGCGAGACCGACGTTGCCCTGCATGTTACCGCACTTACACCAGCTAATAGTTCCTGTGCCAGCCATTTCTTGTAAGCTTGAGGGATAGACTGTTGTGTGGATGCTACAAGCTGTGATTGTCGAAGATACAGCAGAGCTTGTAATTGTAGACTGGCCGGATGTCTTGGATCCGGTGGTGGAGCTGGATGTCGCGGTCGGGAAAGCGGACTTGCTGGAAGCTTTCGAGCTAGAAGTTGCGGAAGTTGTTGCATTAGCAGTTATGGTGCCTCCGCCTGTGGCACTGCCGTCGACCCCACTTGCCTCGATACTAGCTAGGCGAGATGAAAAATGATCAGAGTCGATAGTTCCTGAGAAAGCAGGGTCTGCAGTAATTGTAGCAACATTTGTGGCAATATTTGCTGTTCCAGAGGAAGTTGTGGTGGTACTGAACGCTGTGATACTACACCCGCTGACTGTAAATGTGCTCGTCGTGCAAGTCTGCGTGACTTTACTTGTACTTCCTGAGAGGGTTGTTGGAAAACACTTAACGTAGATGTCCTGGGTAACCGAAGACCGAGTGCAAGACGAGGATGATGATGAAGAACTAGATTTGGAAGTAGAAGATTTTGACTCAGATGTCTTGGAATCCGACTTGCTCGAATCTTCACTAGAATTATCATCCTCGCCTTTTTCTTCCTTGTTGAGAGTTTCTGTCAAACTTGTCAAGTCTTTAACATCTGTGACCACGCCTTTGACGGCATTAACGCCTTTATCAATCTCATTTGTAATCTTTGAAAGAGTGTTGGTAATACAGGCGACGCTGTGGATAATGTCACCTGCAATCTTGAATGGGTCGGGGATCAACCCCTTGGCAACCAATATTAGGTCTCGTTTCGTTGAGCCACTGCAAGGGCTTGAGTTTTTACTACCACCAAGCGAATTTAGGAGGTTTTCAGCTGGTGGCAGTATGCCTTTGATAGCCTTGATAGCATCATCGGCTTTGTCTTTCGCGGGGTTATCAGTCCATATGTTGATAATTGGTATAACATCAACATTAATCTTGCTGGACAAGACACTGGCACTGGAGCTTGCTTCTGTACCTGTCGGGACCAAGGTAGTAGGCGGAGCTGTGGTCGCAACAGGAACCGGAGTGGTGTAAACTCCTCCGATGATCACAGGGACCAATTGTGTTGTCCCCGAAACAACGCTAGTCAAGGTCGAGATAACAGGCTGCTGGTTGATCGGAGCTACACTAGAAGTGCTCGTCAAGCTCGAGGAAGTTGCTCCAGAATTAGTTGAGGCCGGGAGTGTAGATGAAGTTGATGGTGTTGCTCCTTTTGAGTTTGAGCTACCAGAAGTTGATTGTGAATTTCCCTTCGACGAGGAGGCAGACTCTGATGATGTTTCTGTTGACGTCTTGCTCGTACTTTGGGAACCTAAGGACCATTAGAATGATGTCCATGTTCATTTTTAATGTGCATAAAGCTGTGGGAGTTTGGACAGCTAGCGGGTGCCTTGTGGAGCGAGAGTAAAAAATTCAAAATAGAGTGAAATCACATACCAGATTTCGTGACTGAGCTTGTGCCATTGCTGTTGCTTGAAGCCCCTGAACTGCGGAGGGAAGTCGATCTCCCCACTTGAGACGTGCCAGAGGATTTCGAAACGATTGTCGATGAATTTGCCTTGGCTGAGGAGCTTGATGATATTGTAGATGCTATCGAGGGTGTTGTAACATTCTTTGGAGGGTTCGTCAAGGTCTGTGATGAGCTAGACGACGACTTGCTCGAAGAGCTTGGAGCAGGGATGATCAACAATGATGCGCTAGAAACGATTGTTTGCCCGTTTTGAACTATTGTAGTCGGTTTCCCAGCTCCGACGGATGCGGAAGGAAGGAATGTGAAGGTAAGACCATGTGTTGTGAGCGTCGTGGCAGAACTGACGGAGGTAGGTATAGTGATAGTGTTGAATGCAGTCCCGTTTGCGAGAAAAGAGGAATTCGCTGCGAGAGCCGAAGTAGTGGCACTGAGGGCAAACGCCAGCAGAATGCATGCCTGTCGATCTAATGAGTGAAGCATGATGATTCAATCCTCGACTAGGAAAGTTACAACTGGAGAAGTGTGCGACAAAACTACACGCAATGTACCTTCCAGTTCAGAAGGTTGACAGAAGAAAAAAAAACGAAATGAATGTGCAAGGAGATATTGCTTGAATGGAGAGCCATTCGAGACGTATATCAGAGTGTATCGAGTGTTTAAAATTTGAACGAGGTCGCAGCCACAAAGCTGTGCCCCTTCCTATCCCCGCTGTCGAGGAGCATAATCGTTGGCACAAAGTTAGGGATCATGACAAGATCTTCCCGATCCTCAGGAGAAAATAGGGCTGACGCTCGGTCACTCCTTCCGTGCTCAATGCAGATGCCAGCCTGCTACAGGGCTGACCGCTGTTGACCGCAGTTCCGGGAAGAGGAGCAGAACCGATGATCCAGATTTACACGCGTTGATCGGCATGAGAGGCTCTTTGCACATCCTGCAAGCAGGCAGATGGGGCGCTCTAATTTTGTTTTCTGGGCGTAGGATGATCGGCCCAAGAGTGTCAGCGCGGAGAGGAAGCTTGGGAGAGAGGCAGGACGTAGAATTAAAGTTAGCGACTGGCCTCTCGCTCGTGTTTCAGAGGATCGTTCCTGGGTCTAGTGCCAGCGCCCAGAAAGGCGGTACCTAGGCTGGCTAGGTACTTGTACTCGTACCTTACATTAGAAATACGGAGCCAAGGTTCTTGGTGGTTGCCACCCGCTGTCAGCCGCAATGCGCCCCCTTTCAAATGTGGGGCAGGCTCATTTGATTGGCTGTATCTTACGAAGCGAGGACATCCCTCATCTCCCGTCACTACAATGTTTCCGAAAACTCCGAGTAGGATTTGACGATTCTCGCTTCATTGTGGAATAACAACTATCTGACTTCTTGGCTTAGGATCTTCTCTAGTTGTGCTTTATTTGGAGTCATTACAGGATGAGCATATCCTGCGACATACTTCTGTGCCGCACAGAGAGAGGAGATGGGACGAACTTTACAAGGCGCAGTTATCTCTTTCGATTGATATCATCAACAAAGTCTCCTCTGTTTTCTGCTTCACCTCCACTGCCTTTTTGTTTCATATTGCGTTGTTGATCTCTTCGGAATTTCTCATCTGTATTGAAAAATAGCCCGAACATGTGGCCTTCATCATCCAAATCGCGGTCCTTAGCCAGTGCCCTTCTTGTATCTTCAATATGCTTCTCTTCAGTCTCTGCGCTCGACATCAAAGACTACTTCACCGTTGCGACCAGCGGGGGTGGCAGCTGCGAGAAGTACATGACGGACTTGGGGAATTACCTTGAGGAGGCCTTCGACATTGCTGCTGCAGGCGTCAGCGCCATCACAGCTTTGGAGAACAAAAAGGCGAGGTTCACTGATGCTCGACATTTCGTGATGATGTTCGATGTCGACGTTGTCTCCTTTTTCAAAGGCAAAGCCGAACTTAGCTCAAAGGACTTGGCGAATATAGCATATATCAAAGGTGGGTTCGACCTTCCCCCCCCTGAAGATTACTGACTGACTGAACAATTTACAGAGACACTCGGTTTCATATCGCCGGACGGAATCAAGGGGATCAAACCACGTCTATACTGCGATTCCAAAATGCTCATCTACACAGAAACCGGATACGACAAAGAGACGGGCGAGAAAACCGAACAACCCCTACAGGAAGCCCTCGGTGGCTTTCCATTGCCCGGCGGTCAAAAGGGCGCATACTGGAACCCAGATGACAAGTATTACAACTTCGAATCAGACTCATCCGCCGACAAGACTCCCTGCTCAGGAACGACAGAGGCTTTTAATGTCCCAATGACAGATACGATTGTCCTATGCCCCAGCTTCCTCAATGGGTCCAAGAAGAAGTCTCTCGCTCCCTACGCTGAAGGAAAAACGCCTATCAACAACGGAGATAGCTTCAACTCCTACAATTCGATACCCGGTACCTTCTTGCACGAAATGGCGCACTTGGTAAAGTCAGACAGTAAGTATCTCCAAGACTCCAAGACGAGTAGCTGCTGATTATCTTGGTAGTTATCGATCAGCCAGGATATGATGATAATCTGCAGAAACTCAATTCACAAGCGTACGGATACGCGGCGCTTTCTAATCTGGCTGCGGCGGACCCGGATAAGGCAAAGTTGAATGCTGATACTTACCATTATTTCGCGATGGCGTCGTATTTGAAGACCAAGGATTGGGCGGAGGGAGAGGCGAAGGATGTGTTGCTAGTTCCCGCGTCTTCCTGAGTGGGGTCGGAGCGTGTGGGTTTCGATATGGCGTTATGGAGTCTAGATTCTGTATATGGTTTGACGTGTAAATATACCAAGATTCAAAAATTTCACTTCCTCACTTTTGTTCATGTACGTTTTAGCGTGAGGCTACGGAAAGACCAATACCAATACAAGGCGAGAATGAGATGCATGCATCTCTCACAATCGAGACCGCCATATAACCTTCTCTGCGTAACCAGAAACAGCTTGTCTAAGAAAAACAATAATCAAAAGGTATCATCAATTGACACAATAAACATGCGCCCCGCTCCAATTCCACCACCACCTCAATCCTCCTCCCCAAATCACTGAATCCTCGCCAAACTCTCCCTAATCCTCTCCCTCCCAGCCTCCCTCTCCTCCTCCGTCTTCGGCTCCGTCTCACTAGGCCCAGTATACCCCGAAATCTGCCTATCAATAACCTCCCCAGTCACCCCCACCTCACTAGACTCTCCCCTCTCACCCAGCTTCTCATCATCACCCTCGCCCTCAACCTCCCCATGCTCCAAACACCGCTTCATAAGATCCGCATTACAACACACACCATGCCCCGTCTTAAAAGTCCGAGACGCAGGTTCAGATTCCGTTCCCTGGAGCGTAGTTGCAGATATAGAGGGCGCATAAAGCGTTGCGCTGGAGGCGATTGAGGTTGTGGATGAGTTTGTGTTTTGGGGTGCTGGGTTTGAGGACTCGTTTCTGGGGCTTGGTGGTACGTTTGATGATCCCTTGGAGATTTCTGCTAATTGTCGCAGTCTTGCTGGGTTTATTTTGATGGTTGGGTCGATTGGCCCACAGTTTTGGGTGGTTTGGTTGATGGGGGGTGGCGCCTGAGATTCGGTGATCTCGGTGGGAGTTTGGGCGTTTGACATTTTGAAGGTTGTTTTGACAGGAGAAATCGATCTTATGGTCCTACAGACTCAAACGAGTCGTAGTTATCTAAACAAGGTTGGTTATAGACTTGGCGTGGAAAGGTGGAGATGAGACTGCTAAGTATCTTTTTGAAGCCTTAATCGAAACTTGAAGAAAACAGAAGAGTGGTACTTAGAATCTGTCCGCTAAAGATCTTTTTGGTGTACGTAGATGAGTTTGCAAGATGACAGGTATTCTTTGCCCATGAACGTTGCCTTGAGATCTCGTGATCCCCGCTTAATCCGCCCAGGCTGCGCTGCACAATGACGCCGGGGATCCCGCAGGATCACCACAGCCATGACAAGAAGAAAACGAGATCTTGTATGACTTCCAAGATCTACCAACTATTTCCGGACAACCTCAAAAACTCTTAGAACACCAGGCATGCGAAAGGATGTGGAGAGTCTTGGCTATTCACGTGATCACAGGCATCTTTACCCCCCTTTTTTCTCAGCTCTGCTTGAGATCTTCACGGAGTACTTCAAAATTGACAGGAAAGAAGAACCCTCGAACCACTTGTCAAGAACAGCAATGCGAAGACTTGACAAATTCCGGCGACTGCTGGACCGTCAATTGCCGAACGTGGGGTTCCGCAGACTGGGCAGTGCAAAAGAAATTGAAGTGCGTCTGCTAAACCTTGGAAGTAAAAGAAATCTTACGCTTCAACAGAAAAGATTTAGAGTACAGTAAGCCTGCTTCAGAGCCGTACACATGTTCGAGATTGAGCTTCTTGCGGGTCAATCTTGCTCCAGGAAACTGGGAAATCGTTTTCTTGAAACTTCAGGAATTGGTATAAAATTTCCACTTGGAACTTTGTAACGTATATTTTTGCTTGAATAGGAAATTCATCTGAGATTTATAGGACTCTTTCGATTGGTGTACTACTAGTATCACTGTACTGCGCTGCAAAGCACCAATTTGATCTGCACCTGCATCCGTGAGTCACAGCTAGAGCTGCGGCTAGCAGAACAGGCCTAACCTCGTCCGAGACTTGGCCCGTCCGTTTCTTCGTAAATTTCTATATAACCTGCCTTCGAATCCAGGTTTCTTCCTTCCCTTCCCAAACGTGCAAACATCGCATTTTGCGATCAAACTACTTCTTCAATACCATAAAGGGCGTCCCTACGGGTCAATTGGGCCCGTAACCCTACTATTATACCATGTGCGCCGCAGGATCATCCGCCGCCGCAGCAAGCCGCCAACTCGACATATTCTTCATCGCACCACAACTCTCTGTCAAATACAAGCCTCCTTGGTAATCACTATCTGCAACAACAAAATTATGAAAATTGGCCTAGCTTCGGTCTCGATCTCGACCAGTTTGCGCTTGATGAGGCCTTTCAGCTTGGAAGTTCATCCGACGACATCTCGAATGACTTCTTTGCTGGAGTGCCTGTCGCTCAATCTGAACAGTGGATGGCTGAAGTCACCGCCAATGGTTATGGCACGTCCGGTGCCGAATACAATTCGCTCGACAATTCCTTTTGTTACGACTCATTTAGCGGCGTTGAACTCTCGCAACCCAACGGCATTGTGACTCCGCTCTCTCAATTGGGTGCAAACCCTACCAGCAATACCTTTTCCAATCAGCTCGACAGCTCTTCAGCGTCTCGAAATTCACCCGATGATCATTCATTAAACACTCCATCTCATGGTACGTTTGACAAAGAAGCTCCATTGCAGAATCAATACTCATATTCTCCAGACAACTCACCCAAAAATCTCCTCGTCTCTCCCAATTCCCAGGACAACATCCAATCCGGCCCATCACCACACGCAAGCGTCTCTCCGCAATCTACATCCTCCAAGGCCGATCACCCAAGCCGTATCGAAAAACGCACCCGTAACACCCTTGCCGCTCGTCGGTACCGCCAAAAACGAGTCGATCAAGTGAGCCACCTCGAATCAGCCTTGAAGGAGACTGAGTCTGAGAGGGATGACTTGAAAGTCCGCGTCGCGCGTCTGGAAGGCGAGCTTGAGGCTTTGAGGGGACTGCTGAAATCGAAAGGGTGACCTGATGATGATTTCTGGGTGTTAGCTGATGGATTGGGAAATGCTATGTTTTTGTAGGGGGAGATGGAGGGGAGTTTTCGGACGATGTCGGTTGTTTTGATCATTGAGATTCACTTCGGCAAAATAGTTTTCTTCATAACTCCTTATGGGAAAGCAATTGGGAATGGAATGGGAGTCTTACGGTTTCTTGGGATTTCTTTACATCAATTGGCTTTCGAGATATCTGGTTAATTTCTTTCTGAATTTCATATTCTTATATATATCACAATCAACACTTCAAAATCCTAAATAACGTCCCTCTCATAATGACCCAAATCACCTCTTCCAACATCACAATGAGTCGAAAAGAGCACACCCCCAATTGCCCTTCATAACCCCCTCAATTCTGGATCACAAATGCGTCCAAATAATGCCAGTAAGCAGCAGATCCATCTCTTGCCTGCAATATCAAATTTACCTTTCAGAGCAACATACATCCCCGTAGTATTGCTTACTTCCTGAAGCAAAGCTAATGCAAGACAGCGCATGAGAGAGAATGAGTGAAAATGAGTCATTCGCGCTAGTGATGCAGGTTCCTCAAGCGAGATCCGGCCCCGCCCCCCTGAACCCCGCACACGCCAACTGTAGTTGAAAGGGTGCTCATCCGGGAAATGCGAGGGTTATGTTGCTCGATTAGTCTTTGTTCTATGTTTATTTCTTTCTCTGGTTAGATTTCTGCATGGCTGCTCCTTCCTTGCGATGAAGAAACGATACTCCTCAGCGGCCGCCTTCTTCTTTCGAAAGTCCGAGCTGTATGTACCATCAACAACTATCAAAACAGCGTCCTGAAATTAGTCCAGAGATACTACACATTTCTGACGCTTATCTATCAATATATTGGGATCGCAATGCAAACACGGGTCGCGCTACCTAGCCCCAAGCCCCAAGGTTTACTGAGGAAAGTTCAAGGATTTCTTTTCATTCGCACCCTTCTTCGACACTGCGCGCCTCCTTCAAATTTCCATGTTGAACTCTATCCTTTTGTTTCCGATCATAGACCAGAGACTCTGATCAAATAAAATAACCAATCCAGCCCAGCCCCAAATCAACAGATCTACTCAGCAAAGCGAGCTTGACTCCAGCGGGGACCTTGGTTTCTGAGAATGATTCTACCATAAATCTGTCCGTCAATCACCTCTCTAGATCTCCTATTCGCTACAATCTCCAAAATCCTGATTATTTGCGGCCGAGATGAAGCATAAGGACTAGAAAGGGCAAGCTCAAGACCGAACCAGCCGTGTAAAATCCATCCATTCCTTCCAGCAGCAGCAAGGCTAACCCACCCCTTCCAACAAAGCTCAGGCAGGCGCGGTTTTCAACCAAATCTCGAAACTATCGCTTTCACAATCTATCCTACCCAAGCTCAAGCATTTCAGCTGCGAGGAAATTTCCTTTTCCTGGGAATAATACCCACCTGTATTAGGCTGTACTGAACGCACCTTTCCTCTATGTACACACTTTATGTACGCAATGCTAGTATAACTAGGAAGAGCATGGTGCGCCATACCAACGAATCTCTAACCCGTCTCATTCGTCGCTAGAGGATTTTCTATGCGGATGGTTCGCTGCATGGCATGATTATTGTTGTTGTGGGGTAGGAGGAAGGTAATGTTTTGACGAGACTGTGAGATGATTTGGTTCGACAAGGAGAGAGGATTGAAATGAAACTTGTACAAAGCGCAATCTTGAGCAACACTTGGCCTCAATACAAGAACTCCTGAAGTCGTCAGCAGCGCCGGACACTAGCCCAATATATACCAAAGAAAATGGAATTCATGCTTTTAAACTTCCTATATACCTGCCAATACAAAAAATACAACTGCACGCCCAAACCCCCGACCCATCCAATATATATCGTAGCATCTATATCCTGCACCCCGAAAACCTACAACTCCACCGCATCATCAACCTTCAAATCCTTAATCTTCTTCCCCTCTGTCCCCTTCGGCGTCTTCAAGCCGAAAAATACTACCATACTTACAGCCAACACGCCCATACTTCCAATCGTATAAGCAACTTCGCGGCCTGCCCACCAGTATACGCTTGTGAAAAGCAGCGGTCCGACACCTCGTCCAAGCTGGCCCCAACTCCTCAGATTGCCCAGCTTGCCACCTCGCTCATCTTCGCCGGCTTCGAAACTGCTCAGGGCGTTCAAGCCCGTGACGACTGTTGCGGTGGTAACAGCTAGCAAGGTAGTTGCTGCGTAAAGCCCACCAACGGTATTGATGCGCGCCAACAGGAACAGCGCTAGGAGACAAGACACAACGCCGATTCGTACGGACAGCAGAGGAGGCAGACGTCTAGTGACGCCACCTTGGAGGATGGATGCCACGAGACCCATGTATCCGAGCAGCCGGCCGTTGCGAGCGGATGTGTAGCCGAAGAGGTCGAATGTCATGAATGGAAGAGAAAACTCCATGCCCGAGAAGAAGAGGATGAAGCCCAGGTGGGTAAGGTTGAGGAGGAAGTGGGAGTTTGTTCGCGTGAAGGGCTTGCTTCCTACTGTCGCCTTCTCGGAAGATACGAGCTTTGCCTGTGTGGTCTTTGACTCGGAGCGCGTGGTTGGCTTTGT
>Ga0247778_1000801_pt1 | contig 24493 bp, 31 predicted proteins | sample UWRJL049202B5_FD_179939 | JGI IMG/M metagenome (GOLD analysis project Ga0247778, IMG submission 179939) | Plant litter microbial communities from Arlington Agricultural Research Station in Wisconsin, United States - UWRJ-L049-202B-5 | ecosystem: Environmental > Terrestrial > Plant litter >...
GCTCGGGAGAGACATACCGAAGAGGGTGCACTTCTCTTTGAGCAAACCCAATCCAGTGAGCCGACATACTTTATGGGCCAGGATGTCAAGGCCGCCATGACAATGCTCAAGCGTGGCAACATTCTTGCTCCCCTGAAAATTCTCTGGCCAACAGGCCCGGGCACTTCTAATAGCCTTCGTGCCAACCTCGTCTTGCTTTCTGCCGTCGATACAATTATGTTCGGCGTAGGCCACGGGGCCATGACTGTAACAGTGTACTACTTGGGCTTCCAATTCCACTGGAACACCGGAACATCTAGCGAGTTTGTATCCATCGTAAACATAGTCCGAGTTGCTGCCCTCGTCGTTGTCTTGCCGTGTCTCAACTATCTCGTCCGAACTCGAAGGGCCAACAGACAACGAAGGGAATCAGGCTTCGCTGTCCCAGAGCCGATGTCCGGATCCGATAACCTGGACCTCTACACTGTCCGCGCGGCCGTCTTGTTCGAGCTCGTAGGATATGGTGGATATGCTCTTGTTCGAAGCGGGGAACTGTTCACCCTTTGTGCAGTCTTCGCTGCTGTCGGTAGCATCGGTAGTCCTACTATGCAGTCTGCACTTACAAAGCATGTCCCCCATGATAGAGTGGGACAGCTTCTCGGTGCTACCGGCCTGTTGCACGCACTGGCACGCGTAGTTGCTCCGACTGTGTTCAATGTGATATATGAGCAGACGGTAGGAAGCTTCACGCAGACGATATTCGTTGTCCTGTTTGGGATTTTCGCCGTGGCTTTCGTCCTCAGTTGGTTTATCCGACCACATGGTATGTCTCAAATCTGAATGCACTGACTTCATACTGACCATAGCAGTTTACCTTGACGAAAGCGGAACCACGACCGCGAATTCAGAGAGAACGACCGCTGAAATTAACCCCGATGTCCTGATGGATGAAGAGATCGTCGGTGCCTAAGCGCGATGTCTCACACATGATTTCCACCATCACATATTGTACAGTTTGTGTTTTTTTGCTGCACATATCTCAACATCACGGCAACAAGTTAGCATATACGGATATAGCATATGGAGTTCTGGAGTTTCGCGTTCTTAGGAAGGTCGTTTGGGGACATTATAATATTACGCCCCCTAGAATTTAGAAGACGGTGTCACCATACTTTGGACACCAGACACGGCCTCAAACTGTGGATCGGACTGTTTGTATTGATCAGAGAACAATAACTTTGCATCAAGATGCGCACTGCCTTAACTTGTGCCTTCAACGTGATGCCCTTTTTGGATAACTCCTATGAAACTGACTGAGCCACATATACTTTCATGCCCTAGCAGCGCAAACCCCAAAATAAACCCACCATGCCTCTCTATCCTTTGTAACTTTCATCTCGCAAAAACGAACATCAAACTTCACCAATCTACACATAATTCCTAAAACAGCCATCTCTGCGTAGCCTTTGTTGACATTTCTAAAGAAAACAAGATTAAAGACACCGGCGGTCTGGACCTTCACGTACACAGCCTTCATGGATTCGGGCTCAAACATCGCTAAGCCTTTTAGCGAGAGGATTCCCCGGGGGCCGCGGTCGCTGTCCCTGTGCCAAGAGGATGAAGAGAATGAAGCGCGGGGGTTGGTGAGGCGTGACGTGGAAGTGGAATCCTTATGCGAACTTTATTTTTAGAGGGGACGTTGAAAGAAAAGAAAAAATAGGGAGTAGATGATTCTCAGTGGTGAGAAGAAGACCCCGGTATATCTTCAAGCTGAAGATAAGAGCTTCAAATTGACAATTTTTATATTATAAGTGCCGTCTGCTAGCATTCGACAGCTGGACGGTGCATTTTTGCTAAAGTCTCCGAGTGTTCAGTGTACAGTAAGCAATGCAGTAGGATCGCCTCGGCTGAGCTTCGTATGTATCAAAGTCGATCCTACACTCATCATCAGGACCCCTATTCGCTCGACCCCATCTATCCCAGGCACTACAGAGAGCCGCGTTGGGAACAATCCAGCGAGATCAGTCCAACGATTCGCGAGGGTATGTGACTGGAAGGTGCCGACATGAGGAAGGGGCATCAGCCTCATGGAGCCTCCCTGGCCACAAGTGACGTTCTTTGGGCAGTTGTTTCGCGGCGTCGGCGCCGTGCATGGAATGGAATGTCTTCCTGACGACGACGTGCGCCGCTCCCGTTGCCCTGGGAGAGTCCTCGCATGAACCAGGCTGGTCCTTCGTCCCATCTTCCTTCGAGTCGCCGACGTCAGGCTGTAGCGACGGGAGCTACGTTGCAGGGCATATTTTCACAGGATGCCGTTTTTTGTGGAGTCGAGGGATTAGACTTCTGTTTATACACCAGTGTGGCCCTGTTGTTTCATTCCTGCCTTGTGGCGAGTGCCAGCCTCGATGCTGGGTTGAGGATCTTTGAGATCCATGGATCTGCGTAGGGAGATCTCTGCACGCTGCGAGTCGGCGCAGATGTTTGGTGCGAGTGCGCTTTGTGGATTCGCTCATTGGCTTTCCTTGCTGTCGGATGTTTCGTGGTGGGGTGGAAATTGGCAGGACGCTGGGAGGATGATCGGAGGATTTTCGTCTCTATGCTTCTCGATGACTGTGATGCTATGACTTATTGTAGCTCTACTGTTCTATATAATGTTGGTTTCTTTACCTCTCTCTTGCTTTCATCATCAGCATTCAGCTTCATCTTCCATTCTCTTCTCTTCTCATTCACTACAACTGTGAATACACTGTCTCTACTTTCTCCATCTCAGACTTTTTCTGTTTCCAACTATATACGCTAGACGCATTACCTTCATCATCATGCAGTTCTCTACCTTTATGGCCTTGGCTGTTGCCACTGGAACACATTTCGTACGCTTCTCGTTTCCAAAACGTCCACAACGAGTAGAAGACTAACACATACCAGGCACTTGCTGAAGAGGCCAACCACGGCCCAGTCATCTACCCTGGAAGAAACAACACAGGAGTTCCTTTCAACGGCTCGCACCCTATCTTCCCCACAGGCTCTGGACGTCCCTCAGGTATCATCAGCACCGGGAAACCAACATTAACTACACGCCCAATCACCAAGCCAGTCACGCTCAGCACCTCCACTTGTACCGACGAAGAAGGCGTACCAACTTCAACTTCAACGCTCAGCTTCACTCTTTCTGGTGACCCCGTCACTGCTTTCCCACCCGGAAACACACACACCCCGAGTAACACCCCGACTGATACTGTTGGCGATGACCTTCCTACCGTCTCGGTTTCTCTACCTTCAGGCATCAACACGCAAATTGCCTCCAGCAATGATGGTGCTTTCACAACTTTGAGCACTCTTCCTGGCCTTTCTACTTATGCCGCTGAAACCAGCACGGCTCCTGTATATGGAAAGCCTTCCTCAGCCGCCTCCAGCCTCGGATCTGAGTCCAGCCTTGGTGCTCCAGTTTACGGCACGCCCATCATCCCTTCAGGCAACCCAACCAATAAGCCATTCCCTCTCCCATCGGGAGGCTTCCCTACCCACCCAGTAAACAACACCATCCCCCTCCCATCCGGCACCGGCCGCCCACGCCCAATCAGCAGCGGCGCTTCCTCCCGCACAGCCGGAATCCCAACCGGCACCGGCGTCTCCATCCAGTCCACCAACACCCCACCCGTCTACGGCAAGCCTAAGCCAACTCTCCCCGTCTACAACGCCAAGCGCGCTGAATCCGAGGTTGAGGAGGAAGACTGCACGACGACTTCTGCCCACGGTCCCAAGGGCACTGGCATCAACACCTCCGGAATGGCTCACCACTCGGGCTTCGTGCGCCCCTCCGGCGTTGCCTTTCCTTCAGGAGGCCCCCAACACCCATCTGGTATCGCACACCCCTCGAACAGCCGTACCAAGAGCTTCGAGACGCGCACCAAGACTAAGAGCGCGGGCGCCACAGGCACCAAGACCAACGAGCCGGAGATGACCATCTACTAGAGCACCCATGGTTCTCGTGTCTACTTCCCTTTTGTTTTGAGCTTGATTTGAGCGAGTTTGGGATTAGACGACCTGATAGATTTGAGGGCTTTGTTTCTTGTTTTGGCTTTGATTCGAAAAGGAAAGAGATTTAGGGGTGTACTGTGTACATTATGCTTTTGAGTTTTGATTTTCTAGGGGAAAGGGTTTTTCTTTTGTTGGAGTTAGGAGGGCAGCATGGTAGAAAGGTGGAAAAGAGGGGAAGTGCTATCTAAGTGCTAGACGCATTGTACCCACTCTCGTTAGCTAGCTGGTTGCTTCAAGAAATGACAACCGCTTTGATGACCTCGAGATTGTTTTCTTTGCTTTGATCGTGATGTGAACATTGGGGTTGAGTTGCTGATGCTGGACTCAAGAGAGGTGAGGATTGAAAGCTCCGCGAACGAGACTTCGATTTCGCCCTACATCAACGAAGTGGAGCCTGTAGATTAAATAACTCTATGTCTGTTCCTTCGAAATTTCGGGCGGTTCCGCAGCAGAGTTCAGCGTTGAGGTTTTTTGCTGACAACAGGAACCTGTTCAACAGCCCTTCACTTCACTGCAAATTTAGTATACACTAGCCAAAATTTCAGGGTCCCTGGCCCTGAAAGGCTGAAACTTGCTACTATTTTCAGGCCCGTCCCGCCAAATATCGTACACATGCGCCCGACCTGTTGAAGGGACCTAAACACTCTTAGCAATTGGTTGCAATATGTCAACTTCGTCTTGTGTAAACACCGAAGACCGTCACGTGTAAGCATTTGTTGATGAACCAGTAAAATCGAGATTATGTAACGAATGCACTCTTGCGAGTTTCGAAGGCGCGTTCGTGTCACAATTTTCACATATTCATGAAGAGCGCAATGTTGGCTCTCATTTCAAGTGAAAACACACATTTCAGTATTACAATTGACTATTGTTTGCATTAATACCCGCTCATTTGAGTCAACTCGAAATTCCCGCTGCTAGCTGACGTTAATATTTATCGCGTTCCCATTTCAGAGGACAACTAAATCCACGAAGCTTCACATACTGCACTCTGAATTATTCTCATAGCTCTATGAGTTACGCCATTTACCGCTCTATATCAAACTTTCTGAGTCTCTCATCGTACCGAAGATGGAGAAAGCAGTCAAGAACTTCGATGAAAACGGTGGATCGAGCCATGAACCCAGGACTTCTTTAAACAGATACAGATACAGATGGATCGTGAAATGCCTATGCTTAGTGATTACCTCTCCCAGCCGGAGGATCACGAAACCTTTGAACTCCCACATTTACCTTCCCGGAGGAATGTTGGCCTGTCAATAGACGCCCACACGAAATCCATGAAGTCTTTTCTCGACCAATTCGATTCTAAAATCAACAACGGCAACAGTGAGATTAAGATATCTAGTGAGACCTCCGGTGACGACCGCAACGTATCACCCATCGTGAAGTCACCGGTACGCCTTGGCGACATTATTGCTCAAACTGACCGTTTGTTCGGCAGTGCCGGAGGAGCTTGGACAACCAGCAAGACGGCTCACAATCGTGAGATCAAATCAGTCGATGATGACAGCTATCAGAAAATGGCAAATGCGACCTCGCCTACGTTGTCATTAAGACAGAAAGATGTGGTGGATGATGTCATGGAAGAATTTTGGGCCATGTTCAAGGGCCGGGGCGCAACGGGAACTGTGCAGGGTACAACTAATAGCTCTTCGGCAGCCGAAGGCAAAGGGAAGCAGACTCTCCAGGCTTCTGGAAATTCAACGTCCTCGTCCATTTCTAGCCGGAAACGGCAAAATGAGGATCGAGATGAGAGTTTTGAGGACAGAGATGGCGCACCTAGACGGCCAAGGAAATGCCCACCTCCACCTGACCCTGCTAAAGATGCCAGCAAATTCGCATGCCCTTTCCGCAAACACGACCCCGAAAAATACAGTATCCACAGCCATCGCGTCTGTTCCCTGACACCATGGGGCTCTCTAGCTCGGTTGAAGTGAGCACTTCTTTCTTTCCTAAACGATCGAACCACTAATCACACACAAGGGAACATCTTTACAGAAAACACCAAACGCCATCGTATTGCAAGAGATGCTGGCGGGTTTTCGAAAATGTAGACGAACTAGAATCTCATGAACATTGTCGAAAGTGAGATTTGTGAAGCTTCGCAAGGGCATCCGCCCGAAGGCATTACACCTAAGCTGATGAGGGAAATAAAATCCAAAGCTCGGTCTTGGCCCAATCAGACCGAAGAAGAAAAGTGGAGAGACATATACCAAAAACTGTTTCCTGGGGAAGAGGTCCCTTCGCCGTGTGAGTTCATTGAGATATTTGTTGAGAAGTGTGCTAAAAGGAATAGATTTTGAAACCCCCCAAGAGCAGCGCCAAACTTCGCCTACTTCCCAAGCACTTACTGATTACAAGAGCTATCAGCACCAAGTACTACCTGGACTTGTTAGAATTAGAGTCGAAGAAGTAGTATACCGAAAGATGCAGCCTTTCGCAGCCTTTATGATCAGCAATATAGATCTAGCGGGCATTGTCAGGGAATGCCAAGAGCAAGTCTCCCAAGAATACCGCAGCCGGCTGCTCAATAGCACATCTGGAAACCTCCCATCAGAGACCCCAATAGTTGGGAGCTCTCAAAATACCGTGTACGACCTTGGCGGGCTGGATCAACAACAGCAATTGCACTCAAATTCGGTTGATCGCATGCTCCCAGCCTTTCCTCCAGGCGAACCGCTCGACTGGGGAATGCAGTTCCCATCTTTACCTTTATACAATCTGCCAAATCAATCTCAGGAACAATATGCACCCTCTTTATTTGCCGACTCCGGATACTCGAGCCAACCAGCAAACGACGCTGGTTCTTCAGTCCAAAATTTCTCAGAAATACAGTGCTCTGCGCTGCCCCAGCCAAGACAAGAATTGGATCGCAATCGGAATGATAATCTGGGCTCGAATTCAAATTTTGAGCAGTAGAGAAGCCGAGACTTTCTAGACTGAAACTGATTCGCAGAAGTGATCGGGTCCTAGCATCACCTCGAGAGCGTTAATCTCAGCTTGAAGAATTCGCTACCAGCATCGACAGGTTCAAGAAGATGGGTAGAAAGCTACGGCATACTCAGAGTCTAGGGCCTGCAGCAAATATACACAACTTCTTCTTGGTGGACTGCATGAGGTTCAAAGTAACAGTATACTTGAAGCTCACGTACGAGCACGGCATGCAAATTTCAAGAAAGAAAAGCTGCATAACATTCGGGAGTTGGTATAAGCACTAAATTCACCGTCTGGCGTCGATACCAGGCTTTGTTCCACGAGGGTATGGACAATACATTTCCATAGGCCGAGCCAAGGGAATTCGCGACTCGCACTGGTCGTTTCACAAGCCCAATGAACGGGGATATTGATTAAAAAATGTCGCTTTCTGTCAGGGGTGACGGCCCGGCAACACACTTTTAGCCTACCGGTACGGACTACAATAGCTGCAGACCAGCTTCAAGATATGGATAAGTTTTGTTTTTTTTGTGAGATTTGGGCTATCACGCGAATTCACTATGAAAAGAATTCGGATCATTCTTGCGGCATTGGGCAGCATTTTCTCTGTAACAAGCGTTCATTGCGGACACGTTCGGCTGGCTGCACGTACGGGACATCCATACCATACACTCTGCTGTCGAATTTTGCTTACACTTTTCAGGATTCACAAATGCCACAACTACTCCTTCTCAATCGACTGCTACGGGGGCCGTGTCCAATGCGGCGTTTACTTCAGCTCAAGCCGCAGCTCTTGCATCGTCAAAACCAAAGACTGAACTTCTAAGTACGAGTCGAGATCTTTTGGAAGTATGGGGCTCTTGTGAAAGCCGATACACATCGTTTCTGAAGGCGTCAGGAACAAGGTCTCTCATTCCATCGACTGCCACGGGTGCAATCACAATCGATACCTCTTTGGATTCGTACTCCTTTGAATACACTATCACCACAACGGTAGTACCAACACCTTATACGCCTCCCCTTGAATGCGTACGTGACTGCCTATCTCGTTTTTGTGATTAAGCTGATTGAAGGCTTTCAAAGTACACAGGATGCGAAATGTACGCCCCGGAGGTACGTCTCAATTACTGGCCTACGCCTAGGGTGAACGGTACGATAACTTCCCGCCCTACCGCTACGCAACAGCCAATGGCTTCTGTGGTTGTAGATGGAAGTACCTTGTATGTTCTCTTTCCTGTGAAAGTATCATGGATTCTAATGAATTACTAGCGTTTCACCTTCAAATTATGTAGTATTCACGGACATAAGGGCGTTTAAATGCCCTGTAGATGGGAGCCCATGTACCCAGCTTGGTACTACCGTACATGAGACTACATTGGCCTTTGGACAAAATGAGTTAGCTACCCAAAACTGCTATCATCGTACTTCCCTCATCAACTACGAAGACTTCAACACTCCAGTTCCGTGGAGTATCATTTCGCAACAAGTAGGCTGTACCCTGCTTAGGACATCTTATCCTGGGAGCCAAGTAGACTACGAATATACAATGCATCCGGACTTCGTACTTCCTGCCGGAGTGAAAACGCGGATTAATCCAGACTGGGCCAACTGTACCGTTATTCTACCTGCTGGCGATCCACCTTCGGCACTAACTCCTGCAAAATCGTTCACGAATGGAATCACATCAACTACAAAGCCAGTCCAGCAATATACAACTGCTCCAGCTGCAGCTGACCCTCCTCCTGCTCCCCATTCAACGCCGTTACCGCCTGGACCTATCCCCACTCAACACCCTCCAGCACCAGCAGATCTTCCCAACCCCGGCCAGACTCAAAATCCATCGCCTCCACCAGTCGATCCCGGTCATTCAAGTCCAGACCCTCAGGAACCACGGCCTGGAGAAAGTAATCCGGACCCTGGATATGGGGGAGGGAGTCAGAGTCTGGGCGCCATTATTGCAGGTTTCATAGGGGCAAGTGCACCAGCACAAGGTGTTCCAGGTGCTGGATCAACCATCACGTTACCTGGTTTGAATACTGATAGTTCGGACGACCCTTACGGACAGGTGGTAACCACGGTAGCTGGTCATCCCATCACACTTGCACCTCAGCCAATGACCACGATGGTAGGAGGGCAAACCGTTACGATTTCGCCAGATGGGTCGTGGATCATGGTCAATGGCGTCAAGGTGACTTGTTGTGGGGCATCGCCAATCACAGTGAATGGCATAGTTCTGTCACTTGGTCCTTCAGGCATGGTGGTCGGCTCGTCCACTGTTGCTTTTGCGAAATCTGCTAAGGATCCTACTTTCTCGATGGCGCCAGATGGATCTTGGGTTGTGATTGATGGACAGACATTGAGTTTAGGAGGATCAGCAGTCACAGTTTCTGGCAAAGTCATGTCACTTGGTTCTTCGGGTCTTGTTTTTGGCTCGAGTACAGTTCCATTCGGGAGCATAACAAAGGATGGAACACTTAGCAAGACTGGAATCAATATTGGGCCTGAAGCTACGGGGTTTTCAGCAAACGGCTCGTTACAAGCATCTTCAGCTGGCTTGTCTGTATATGTGAGAGGGTGCAAGTACTTGTTCGCATTTACAGCCTGGCTGATTTGGTCTGGAATTTAGACCCTACCTGTGTTCTTGTACCATAGAAATTTATTGCACATACATGATAGCTAATTATTGCATTATCTTTAACGAAGTTGGTAAATACTATCTGAAAGTCGAAAGTAATATATTTTGGGTAAGCTCACCACGCGGAGAGGGGCATGAATCTGTGCGAGTCGCGCTTTTAGCCACATTAAACGCCAGTGGCTATGCTGGCCCGTCCCGCAGGAACCACTGCATGTTCACTGCAGCTCAATCTGATTGCAATAACGGTAGATTAAAACCTGGATCCAGCTGTATTTGCACCCCTGAAATGCATAGGTTTGTGGCCATTGAGGAGAAGTGAATTGAGTGTGGTAAGACAAGCTCCCTTGCTGTGAACAAAGGGTCCGGTTCTGCGCCTCCACATTGCAGAATCCGATAATCTATTTCACGGTGCACGAGATTCCGTGGGATGGGGAAATGATCTGTGCGGCCTTGCAGGATGCTGAGGGCTGATTTCATGTCTCGGTTTCTGGGCAGTTGACTCCTCTGTGCAGAAGTCAATGGCACAACGACTTAGAAATCCACCGTCGCGTCTGATTATGTCGCCATGGCGCGAGTAGATCAAACCATATGGATATACATCTTAGTACAGAGTCTCTTTTCGCAGGTGCGAGCTGTGGCACCGGTTGTATTTCCTCCAAGCCAGAATTGGTACTCATCCTAGAAACAGAAAGAAGCAGTACAGCAATATGCTAACAGCCAACAGGGATGGTGATGACGGGCAATGGTCCTCCTTCTCCCTCAGATTAGGAAACCCAGAACAAGTAGTCCGCGTCCTGCCTTCAACATCGGGATACAACGTCATCGTCCCCGTCCCAGAAGCTTGCAACTCAACCCAAGACTTCGCATGCACAGTACCTCGAGGAGGTCTCTTTGACCACACGCAATCGAAAACATGGCAAGAGCAAGGTTTTTTCGGCATAGGAATGCAAGCAAATCTTGGATATGAATATGAATCGATAAATGGAAATTTCGGCCTTGATAAAGTGGGGTTGGGAATCGCGGTGAACCCGAACGTCACTTTTCCTGACCAGGTCATCGGAGGAATTATTGCGAATGAGTTTTACATTGGGACGTTTGGGTTGGGGACTCAGCCTACGAATTTTACTAATACTTCGAATCCTCATACGAGCTTCTTCACGTCATTGAGAGATTCGAATAATACTCCTAGCTATACTTGGTCATACACAGCGGGGGCAAAATATCGTGGGTTCCCTCAAAGTTACCAGCAGACTTACAATTTACTGACTTCCTTAAGAGCTCACTGGAGTACTTGGTAGTCTGGTATTTGGAGGTTATGATAGTTCTCGATTCACGCCCAACAATCTTTCGATTCCAATATCTCCCGATGTCTCACGCGATCTCGTCGTAGGCCTTCAATCAATTTCGACTAATTATGCCACTGGTTCAAATTTGCTTCTGCCATCGGGAGGAATATTCACCTTCATTGATTCTACGCTTCCGTATATATGGCTTCCAATTGATGCTTGCCGAGAGTTTGAGAAGGTCTTCGGTTTAACTTGGAACGAGACAAGTCAGCTTTATCTCGTCAATGATACACTTCGCGCAGCGTTGCTGAAAAGCAACCCGTCATTCACATTTACGTTGGGCATAGGCAAATCAGGTGGACAGACCGTTGATATTGTGCTTCCATATGCCAGTTTTGATCTGATCGCGAGTCCACCGCTGGTATCAAACGGTACGCGGTATTTTCCGTTGAAACGAGCGGCAAATGACACACAGTATACTCTTGGAAGAGCTTTTCTGCAAGAAGCGTAAGTGTTTGATCATTTAAATATGTTTTACGGCTACTAAAGAGGCGTCGTAGCTATCTCATCGCTGATTACGAGCGGGGTAATTTTTCGATCTCACAATGTGCTTTCGAACCTGGGGCAAAAAGCAATGTCGTCACGATCAAATCTGTATCAGACGCAAAATCTGAACCCTCAGCATCTTCAGCATCTTCAAACCATAACAACAGACTTACCCCGGCCATAGAAGCAGGAATAGCAGTCGCGTCAGTTGTTGTGGTGGCTCTACTAGGAGTCGCATTTTGGCTATGGCGAAAGAAGAAATTGATATTTGAGAAACCATCTCCTCCTTCTGGAGAGAAAGACGAAGAGAGTCACGGAGAGAGTTCTAAAGATCACGCTTCAGATCTTATGAAGAAGGGTGTGTTTGAAGCTATGGGCGCCCAGATTTCCGAAGTGCAAGATGCTGCCGTCCCGGGCACCTTTGCCGGCGGCGGTCGGCATGAAATGAGGGTTCACGAACCTACGGCGAACGAATTGGCGTCTCAAGATATAGAGCGACACGAAATGTTTGATGAGAGCGTGTATCGAGAAATGCCATTAAATGCTGGTGTGAGACCGGACAGTTAGAACTACAAGGATCCTCCTTAGATTTAGAGGGTGCTTTGAACCTTCAGCTATGTACATACACTGGTCAAGTGGATATATATTGGAGCCTGCACAGAGAGAAGACTCTGGAGATGTTTATTAAAAAGGCGGTGGTGCTGTGGAACATCATTACCGACACCCAAAAGGCAATAGACGTCCAACATATGGGAAGGCGATGAAATCCTAGGAAGATGTCGTCTGCGGAGAGATTGACCGATATGGGGACCAGGGCTTAGATATTGAAGATATATTGTTGAACGATTACCTATTATCTATATGTCGCAGATCAATTTTCCCTTTCACAACTTTCGTGATGGGTACTTGGCGGACGGCTAGTTTTTCCCGTGCCTTTATTGATACGACTCATCCGGAGAGGTATTGGTAATGTAAATAAGCTTGAGTATTTGATAACACAAAACACTGCATTGTTACCTGTGAAGCTCTCCCTAATTGTTATCTAAGATAGCATAAATTATAAGACGCTTTCCCATGAAATGGTCACGAGCCAAGGATCTTGGAATGTGCATCTCTGGAGACTTGGTAATTGCCGACATGACAGAATCTTTCGAGAGACAAATTTCTCTATCCTTTTCACCAGTTATTAATGGCTCAATCTTATCCCAAAATAGTTCTCTTTCTTCCTTTGGCATGCTTCATATCATGAAGTGTTGCTTCCTGATTTGGCACGCCGGCTCCCACGTGACAGCGCATTTCAGTTTGAGCCAGAGAAGGCAAAGGACGGTGGCAGTGATGATTAGATGGCGTAAAATTACCTAGCTCTCTCTTCCCAGCCTTTTGCGTATCAATCTGCTCAGTTTCAAGTACTTGAAGCTGTTGGGATGAAAGCTTAGTCATCTATTTACCCCTTTCTCGCTAACCGAGAACCAACTGTGCTGGAACAAAACAGATTGAATTGCACTTTGTCAAGTGTGCATAGAAAGTGGGTCGTATCGCCTGACGCTGTTTATTTCAAGGCTGGGTCTTGCGCCTTACGTTCCTTTCCCACAATACAACGCAAAAACTCTCTGCCTTCGAGAATCGTCCACCTTCCTCAAGCACATCACACCTTCAACCCCATATTGATTCCCGCATCGATATCGGCCAGCTCGAGAGCTCCACCGGAAGACGCAGGCACATATCCTCAAATACTGCTAAACACTACCAACTCATCCCAAAAAATCCCCACAACCCCACAGTTCGCGACCCTGTCAGCTCGTCGAGAATCCGTGACAGCAAAGTCGCAAGGCTACCAGAGCTGCGGATAAGAGTCACGCCCCAGAATTTCGACCACAGCTGCATCTCAGCTGTTGAGCTGGATAAATTCTCCAAATCAGATACTTGGTAAGTCGGAGCTGCTACTTCTCGCCGGTGAATCTGTGGTTAATTTTACCCGCCAGACCAAAACCAAAACAAATCGCACGATGGCTGCTGAGCCTGATGGTGGTGGTGATGTCGTTGCTGCGATTGATCCGACTGCAAAGCCTTTAATCAGTGATGAGGTATCTGAGCTGTCACCGAACTCTAATTCTGATGAAAATGGAGCCTCCGGTACTTCAAACGATCAAGAAATTGATCGATTGGAAAAGCTTTTGACTTTCAGTCAGGAGCAACTCGAAAGACTTACTCGTAAAGACAAAGATGCGAAGGAGAAGCACAGCGCGAAGCAAAGGGAGAAGGCCAAAACTGGGGGCCGTTGTCGGGGCTACAAGTCAGAATACGAGGCAAAAATCATGAAGCTGGAGAAGACTATTGAAGATACCAAACACGCCATACTCCTTTTGAAGGTCCACAAGAAGTCGAGTCTTGATCAATCGCTTAAGTATAATGCGGATGAGAAAGCTCGCCAAGAGCCAGACCGGTCTCAAAATCCTGAAGGGATCAAAGAGGACTTGGACAGAGTTTCGGCGAAAACACAACTGGCCAATAACCAAGAGCAACACAATGAGAATTCCGAAACAAAAGAACTAAAACTTCAGCAACGCGAGAACTCCCTTGCACAACGGGAATCAGCCTACGGCGAGGAGATTAGGAAATTCTGGGAAGCCCAAAGCGAAGCAGAGCGAAAGGAGCACGAGAATCGTAAGAAATACGGGAAACTCGAGAGACAATTCGAAGAACTGAACAAAAAGCTCAATGATTCTGAGAGAAAGAGAGATGAAGAAGCTCAATCCTTCCAGTTTCAGGTAGATGCTACTGTGGCGCGTGCTCTGGCTGCTACTCTAAGGGATCATGAGTCTGTACTTCGCAATGTTCTCGACCAGCATAATAGAAACTTGGAGACGGAAAAGAGAAAAGCGGTGACAAAAGCCCTGGAGGAGCATGAGGGAGCAGTCCAAGCAAGAATAAAGGAGACCAAGGCTGTTGCGGATAGGGAGCGTCAGCAAGACTTAGAGAAACAAAAGGTTGTATTCCAAGCAACGATGGCGAAGAATAAGGCCGCTGCGGATGAGGAGCGTCAAAAGGCCCTGGATCAGCAGCATATCGCACTCCAAGCAAAGATAAAGGGGACCAAAACTGCCATGGATAAAGAACGTCAGCAAGCCTTGGAGGAGCAGGAGGCCACGTTCCAAGCAAAGATGGAAGAGACCAAGGCTACTGCGGATAGAGAGCGTCGACAAGCCCTGAAAGAGCAGGAGGCTGCACTCCGAGCAGAGATGGAGGAGGCTAAGGCTGTTGCGGATAGGGCGCGTCGACTAGCTCTTGAAGAGCAGGAGGTTGCGCTCCAAGCCAAGATGAAGAAGGCCAAGGCTACCGCCAAAAGGAAGCATCAAAAAGGCCTGGTCAAAGAGCAATTAAAAATTGAAAGAAGTACTCTGGCGGATGATCTAGTGATGCTAAGGAATCAGGAGCTCGTATTTCAAGCAAAGGTGGAGGATATCAATGCCTCCGCGGATAAGAAGCGTCAGGAAGCCCTGGATGAGCAACGAAGAACTCATCAAACGGCTCTGGCCGAGGCTCTAGAGGAGCGGGACCAACTCCATCTGAAGGCGCTGGCCGAGGCGGAAGCCAAGGCAAATGTAGCGAGCAAGTCTTTGGCAGAGCAACAGGCTCGCATGAAATTGGATGGGGCTAAGCCTGCTGCAAAGTGTGGACATTGGGTGCTCACTTGGCTGTTCGCTATCGCGATCTTAACTGTGGTTGTTGGCAAAATCTCAAGCGCTATATCATGTTCGTTCAAGGGGCTAGATGAAATCTTTACCAAAACTGGAGAGCAGTTGCAAGAATTTTCTGGCCCAGGTCTTGCGCAGGACGCGGTGTCACCCCTGGAAATCCCGGAACACGATGCTTACTTTTCGTTCACCATCGATTGGCCTCCTGGATACCCCTGGGACCCCAAACAGGATAATTCCTCTTCGTTTGCTATTGATGCCTCAGAAGCGACTCATACCCCGCCTCCCATGGCCCTGACAACCGTCCAGCACCTAGCACCCAGCGCGACGACTCCAACGCCTCTTCCATGTTCGAAGTTCAACCCGGCTTATCTACCTGCCACCAACACCCAGCCTGTCCAATACGCAATGGAGAATTGCCTTCCGCCAATCGAGCACGTCATCGAGGGTGTAAGAGAGTACGCAACGCCTCTCATGCGAGCTATGTACAATATTGCGCCATACGAGTCCGACTATCTGCGACATCTTCCTACCCTCCTGGTTGATTACGTTTCTCCGCTTACCAGGTTCCAATGGTTCCGCCGGTTGAATGACCTGAGTAAGAATGTAATAGCATTCTACTTGGGAAGGGATGTTTCTATGTACCAGTACATAGAGGAGTGTCACTTCATCACATTGGTTCTTTGACTCAATTTCTGTTTTCCTTTGTTTAATTATGGCGTTATGATATTTTAGGGGGTTCAATTTGGGGATTTTCGAGGAGGCTCTTTTGTATTAATGATTGGAAAGAGAATTGTGGCGACGAATGGAAGCAACAAGCAATCGAGATGGATGGGGTGCTATGGAGGCGCCTCAATGTTCTTTCTTTTGTTTCTAGGGCATCATGGCTATTGCAGGACTTGGAGCTTCTTTCACTTCTCGGGATCTAGGTATTGCTGCCAATTTGCAAAGGTCTGGCACCACCTTCCTGATCGAACATGCTGATTACAGCAATATCGGTCGACGAAGAGGTACGCACGTCTTTCATGATCAAGCCTGCTGATTACAGCAACATTGGTCGACGAAGAGGTACCAGACTCATGCAAGGGGAAAGAGGACAGGTTTGTGCGGGGTTAGTTGTCTCAGGGCTTAAGTAGATCCAAATGAACATGAATCAAGCAATAGAAACCAAACTTGCTCTGGCTTCAGTGATGAGTGATTTAGTTATACCCCTTTTTGCAGTCTGCTTCCGAGATCAAGTCTGATTTGACGACAACTATTCTAATTTACATAGAATAATCTTTGCTAAATACTATTGCTCTATTGAAGTCACTCATAACCTCAATGCAATACTCGTTGGATAACTGGGACGGTATTCACGAGGAGCATAAGAAGAAGAACCAGAAGCTTGAGAGCGTGTTACCTGAGGAAGAGTTGTCTGAGAGCGCCATACTTGAGCGAGACACACTTGAACGGAAGAGAGGTCGCCGAAACAAGAAGTCTCGAGTGCACGGAAAATTTGATGAAACCATGAAGGAATTACAAGATCTCGAAAAGGTCCAGAAATGCTTGTTGTCAATTGCCGAAGGACGTCTCCACAATGGAGGAGATGACATCCCAGAACAGGGAAAGCGAGCCTTGGAATAAGATCTTCAAGCCTTGACCTAAAAAGAGCAATCCGTGGACAGTTTGGCGACGGCAAATGAGATTGAGAGTGGCTGACTGGTCCACAGCTGTATGGTTGGCAGTAACGCGAAGGGGGGGGATTGACTGGCGGAATTTGCGCTAGCTGCTTGATAGATTTTTGGGCAAACTGATAGGGAATACATCGAATCATTCTACAATGACTGAGTTTGATATTTGTCACAAAAATCTCGAGAAATCTTGCTCGGGTCGTAACCCTCATGGCGCCTCACTTGACATCTAGTGGTGTCGTAAGTTTATGCAAGGTGCAAGTACAGCGCGAGACCTCTCTGCCGTCAAACAGGCTCGGAAGAGGCCAAATCTTCTGCGGAAGGCGAGATTATCTATTGGTTATTGTGCCTTTCTTCCGGGATATAATATTGATGCTCGTCCTATTTATTTGCCAAGAATACCCCTACAGAGTAGAACTGGATGCCAGAATTTCCTGTCCCAGCAGCCGCCCAAGTGTCTTGGACAGACCTCGCGCGAGAACGGATTGATGGATCCGTGGGATCAGGCAGATGAAGGTAATGGGAGAACCTCATCTCCACATTGAAGAAGGGCCGTCACCAGACCTTGAGGTGCCAGGTATGAAAAGTGTCCAGACATACGCTGCCCTAACTTTCCAACTATCATTCCGGCCCGTTCAAATGAGGCAGATAGTAAACCGGTAGCGGTTACTAAATGGCGAGTGTTTGACCTGCAATAACTAGAAAGGACTGTTCATGAGGTCTCTTCGAGGTACTGAAGGTGCCGTGATAGACCCTTCGTCTTAATACATCCGTTTTTAGTAAATTGCCACATGCTCCCGGTTCCTGAAAGTCAAGTGACTGAAGTTCGGCAGTTCTCAAAAACTGGCTTTGATCTCAATCATTCAAAAACCTGCTTCTGAATATTCTACCCTCGATGTCCACAGCAAAAAGACAGAGTTGTTTGTTGTCCTCGCTAAAATGAAAGCGAAGGGATGTGTTAGACAGTAAAGCATTGTTGTGCTTTCCAAGCACCTTTTTGAAGACAACGGGCTCTCCTGATGGACAAATGCCCCCTTTCTCACTAGGTCTCAGAGCGTGAATGACTAAATTACCAGAGTTTTCGAGCATGGCCGCGATTCTTCCATCTGCAGAAACGGCACCGGCAATCATTGGAGCTGATTTTTTCAAGTCAAAAAATGCATGTTCAAGTTGCTCTGGGACAGTCGCTGGGGATAGATGTACTGGGGACACGAATGGCCACTCGCCACCGTGTTGCTTGCGGCGGTCTGAAGGAACGGTGGTACAGAACACGTATGGTCGTTTTGATGGTGAGTAGAATAACGAAGCGGAGTCTATACCTCGGGCAGTTGTTCCCTTGACGTTGACTCGTTAGTATATAAAAAGGAGAGATTTTAGGTAGGAAGTACTGACCGCCTCATACGACTTCATTATCTCAAAGGGGGCTTGCCGAGGTCGAGCATTGTCCGAAAGAAACCAGACCAAGACTTTGTTCTTACTCTTTGTCACGCACACAAGCCTCCGGCCGTCGGGGCTGAAATTAATGACTTTTGGCCAGTCGTTGAAAAGCGCGTTGGGCTGTGAATTTTCAAACTGAACATCGTGCTTTTTAAGACGGAGCTTTCCATGAGAATCTTCAATGCGGAATAATCTGATACGGCCTTTCCGGTTACAGTGTCCACCTATTGCTACCCATGTTCTGCTGCTCGCCTCGAACATTGATATACAGGTGGGATACCACATATCAAAGACCTCTGAGCCAACATCTACCCCTGGCGCTCTCCGAGAGCCATGTTCATATATTGACAGGCGATTTGAGTGCCCTCGGCTTAACACAGCTAGAAACCTGTTGGTCAAAACAGCCCTTGTATCCTTATAGTCCTCATCGCTCCTCGGGATCCGCCTGAGAATGATGTCTTCCTCGGTGATCTTTGGATGGTTGCTCAGCGAGTAAATAAGTATGTCTTTTTCTCTCAGGAAGTATGCTAGACTGCAATCTGGCGATAAGCCGGCCGAGTAGCAATCGTTTGACTCGAAGACGCCTTTGGGCAGTATCACCCGAGGGCAATCTTTGGCAGTCGTCAGGTCCAACGGTGGAAAATGAGCTTCGGATTCCATCCATTCAATACTTTTGATCTCTTCAAGCGACGACGAAGATAGCCTTTTCGATGGAGACAGTGATGGAGGACGAAGCACGGTCATCTCGTCATCGATACAAGCTCTGATGACCCCGATCTCTTTTGGTGTGATCGAGACTTCGTCATTCCTCCATAGTTCGGTTGAGATTAGAAATTCAGTCTGTTTCCTTGCATTTAGTCTAAATACTGATCCATGATATTGTGGATACGTACAGCTTTCCAGCGGATACTGGAATCTATGCAATTCTTGGCAATTTTTCGTACCCTTTCCTCAAATTGAAGAGAAACGTCGTTCTTGTCAACAATTCTGCCCAGTTGCGTGGCACAATCGAGGAGGCCGTAAAGATAGTAGTAATCATTGAAGCAAGGCGGTCCATGATTAGCGAAGGCGAGAAAATTCATCCATGCATTAGTCGGTTGAGAGACTCTTTCTTCGATCAAGTCGTTGTTCAATAACAACAATAATCTCTCCATGATCGATGTTGCAAGACGCGACAGGAGGCCCAAGTTAGTTGATATCAGCTCGGAATTAGTTATTTCGACTGATTCTAGAACATTAGAGCGAACTTTGAACGCTACGGCTATCCTGGTCATTTCTTGTAAGACGAAAAAGTCGTTATACCGCTCTGCTGGGACCCTACAGAGGGGTCTGAAACTGTCATTGAGAACTTGGATGATTGACTGCACTCCACCGCCTCCAGTACCCTTCAAAGTATTAGTTGGCTGAGTATAGTTTGAAATCTTGAAAAGAATTTCTTACCGCTGTGGCTGACATGGCCATGGATCCCCCAGCAATGAGTGCCCGGCTTATCCTTGAGAGGAGGTCGACGACAACCGGCTCCTCCCGCTTGAAATTTTTAGCATACTCTGCTGTGCTAACTAGCATATAAGAGCACTGGAACTTCCGAAAGATTTCTCGCGTGAGATCTCCCGTGAAAGGTTTCTGCCATTGCAAGTTCTTGTAGCCTTTCTGAAACTGTTTCCATAAGGCATCGTGGTGCTCATACTCGAACGCTTCAGTGCCCTGAACACGTTGAAGCACAAGTGTCGAGAACAGTGCGCGGAACTGAAGCTCCCGTTCATAGTATGATTCGGGATATATTGTCTGGAACAGACAGCGAGCAAGTTCTGGGACCAACTTGCCGGTCCAGGGTAGCATCAACGCGTTGGAATTTCGTCGTTGCTTATTTATTGTGCTATCAGCCGTCTCCAGGAAGAATATCTCATGATCTAGGAGTTGATTTAACTCGGCTAGCGTATCTGCATCGAAATGGCCGTCTTGTATATTATGGACCAGTTCATCCGCCTCTTTCCGTCTGTTCGTGATGGCGTTTTCACTGTTTGCATCGTTGCTGAAATCCATCCAAGACGCATACCAAGCGGCTGGCCTTCTGAGTCGACTCATAGTGGAAGATGGCCCTCGCATTAGGGCAGGTTCGAGAAGAAGCAAGAGGTTGATTACCAGCTGTTGATTAAGGGTCTCTGCGGCCCGCGTTGTGGAGGACCAGCAACTTCGTCGTTATTTCATGCGGGGAATATAGGCAGCCTTGCATGGGAAATATTGATTGGGCGTAACTCGTACTGTAAAAGCAGTGGAGGGCCCGACCCGTTCGCCTCACTTTATGCGCACGCGATTTTGGTGTGGGTGCGGGGCAACCGCAGCCTTGCAAAAGGGCTGGGCTATCCCGTGGGATTCGCCGCCCAGCAAATGATATTCGACTCGGTGTGCAGGCTTGCCACGAGCCTGCAGGAGCTGAGGAAGAGGTGCGCATGTCTGCCTACACTAGTCTAGCGGTCAGGCTGATTTTTGAATCGGGTCACAGTGGAGGTTTCACAACATCAATTCATAAAGTACGTAGGTATGAGGCTGTAAATTCATCTTCATTTCGTTCGCAGATTCTCCCTAACCTTTGATATTTTACAGCAGCTATTTGACAAATCCTGAGCAATGAATCGATTGGATCTTAGTGAAATGAATAGAACGCCCACCTCTGACGTTATCTCACAAAATGAGATCGAATTACAAAGCCACTCACCAGGTTCTTCCATCAAGGATGGATCTGAAGATATTGCCGTATCAGGTACAACTAGTATGATGAAAAGAGCCGCTGATCGCCTTTTCCACAAACATGAATTAGACAGAGCTTTAGAGCGACCTCATATCGCGGGTAGGATTATCGTTCGCCATTGATAACATAGAAAAAGCCCATTAATTCTTCCATAGCAATTGCCTTTTCCGGCACGATTGGGATCGGAATTTTTGTCACATCTGGCGAATTAATTGGCATAGCTGGAGCTTTAGGATGTGTGATAGCATATATCTGCGCCGGGCGTAACATACCCTTTCTCTATCTCCCCTAGTCCTTGAAAATCCCGACTATGGATTCATCTTTTTAGTACCTTGCCATCCGAAACGAACTCAGTACTAATTCGTTGTAGTGATCATCATACCGGTCATGCGAAGTCTTGCAGAAATGGTATCAGTTAGGCCTGTAGCGGGAGCACTTCTGGATTATCCGCACAATTTTGTAGATGAGGCACTGGGATTCGCGGTGGGAGTGACTTACTGGTAATTCCGTCGTTGAGAAAATCCTCGAGTCCGACCTGACATGCATAGGCTGGCTCAATGTGTGAGTATGGCTACTCTCACAGCCGCGGCAGCGAGAGCTGCTGATGCTTTCTCGGATGGAGAAGGCGTGAGTCGGAGGGGGTTGGTAGGCATAATAATTGGACTCGGAACAGTTACTTTACTCTCGAACCTCTGCGGAATTAAGGTAAGTAAAATGCCCTTGCCAACATTCATACATAAATTGACCTAGACATAGGTGTACGGCAATATTGAGCGCGTTGTATTCTGGTTTAAACTGAGTCTACTAATCATGGTGTGCCTATTGATGATCATAGTCAGAGCTGGAGGTTTGAAACAGTTCCATCTGCTGAGAATTACTATTGACTTTCTTCTAGTGGGAGCAGAAGCTATACACCCGGATATTTCAAATGGCACTGCGCATAGCTTTGCAAGTCGGAGTGAATACGGTATGCTGCCTTTTCGAATAATATAACACTTGAACTAAGTTATTTATAGGTTACGGTAATTGGTCGATTGTTCCGTGGCTTAGATTTGATGGATTCAAGGGGTACCAGGATTTTGACGGTGGAGGTTATCAAACGGGTATCTCAGATAGTTGGGGCCAGTTTCTGGCAATAGTAAGTATATTTTACCTTGCTAATGGTCCTATCATATCCCTTCCACTACTCTTCCACCTTCACGCTTTGTGCCGTTTACCTGGGGCCACTGATGAGGGGGTCAATCACGTGGTGCTTTTTGACCGTGCTTAGCAGCATGGATTGTTCTGCAAATTTAGGTGCCTTATCTTAATAACGGTGAACTTTTATTCATAATGTATTTGCGGTATGCCTGTCCAACAAACAATCACTAATTTTGAAATCATTTAGTGGTGAGCTGATACTGTTAATAAAAGGTTGAAATCAATTAACAAAGCCCAGGACAGCTATCACTCTTGCCGTGTTCGCGTTCATGGGGGGTGATATAGTCATCGTCACTGCAGGCGAGTCTAAGAGCCCACGCAAAGATCTCCCTCCAGTAGCAAGATTCATGTATCTGGTGCCCATCGGCTTCTACATACTCGCCTCATTCCTCGTTGGCCTGAACATTAACTACATGGATCCGGATCTATACCGGCCATTGGCAAAGCCAGCTTCAGATGCACCAAAGATATCACATTCTCCATTTGTAATTGTGATGACCCACACCTCTATCAAGGTTTTGCCCAAGTTTCTCAATGCTTGCTTCCTATTATCCGCGTACACAGCAGGGTAACAAATCTTCGGGAAGATTGAGATCTTGACTAACTTGTATTTAGAAATACTGCTCTTTTTGTCTCTAGCAGGACACTATTCTCCATTTCCCATCTTTATGGAAACAAATGGATGAAAAATACTTTCGGTGCGACAAATAATGGCCACACTCCTGTAATATCCATCCTATTTTGTGCCGCGTTCAGTTTGCTCGCATTACTCGGGCTATGCGATCCAACATTCAACCAGGTGAGTGGCTCCGCCAAAAAAGACGCCCAGCTTTCACATGCCATAGACTGATTTGAAGATAGCCGATTCTCTCCCTCGCCTCATTCTTCACGGGTTCGATTTGCTGTGTATATGCTAGTGAATGTGTAGCTTTTCTACGCTTCAAAGCTGGGTATGTTGGCAATCTTTTCCAAGCTGAACAGTAACCGCTAATTACTGTGAAGTTTAAACCGATTGGCACCCGACGTGTTAGACCGGGACTCCACGGACTACCAGTCGCAACACTACCGGGCACATTGGCAACCTTTGTGTGCCTGGTTTGGACTCTTCATGTGCTGCATGATGGTATTATTCAGCGGCTGGCCGGCAATTTATCTGCTGAGAGCAAGAAGCTCACTGGTTACGGGGTCGGGTCTAAAGAGCCCAGGATCGCTCGCTGCTGATGTAGTGGGAGCGTATTCTGGTGTAAGTCTTCCGCGACCGAAATTTTGAGAGCTGCAACTGACTGGCATCTCGCCTTGATAAGCCAGTAATTTTCTTCAGTCTCTTCTTTGGCTATAAATTCATATACGGCACCAAGTTTCAGCACTTCAGAGATTTCGAGGATAAATATTTCATGCCTGAATTTGACAATGAGCCGGTGAGGGTGAGGCGTGGGGTCTTGAGGGAGGTGCTGAGTTTCTTCTTTTCGAGGTTCTAAGGGTTTGAGGATTAATGCATTGAGATAACCGGGTGACCCTGCTGCGAAGAGTACGTAGGAGCATTCAGTCATCCCTTCGACCATTCATCGATCATGCACAGACTAATAGCACGATTTTTGGCGAGAGCGCCCTGTGTAATTATAGCGACCTTCAGGGGTAAGAGGCTTAAAACTTAGCGCATTTACACTAAAGCTACAGTGAATTAAGCGCTGTAAGCTAGCTCCCTCATATTTTTACACCAGACAAGTGGACACACAAAATTTCGTCATCTATAAAAGAAAGGACACTAGTACCCAAAGCACGAAAGGAAAATTAATTTGTACGAAAGAACATATTTCTATCTACATCTAGTCAAAAATCAGATAACAAAATTGCTTCCATGAGATGTACGATCGTATGGCGCTGCGGGGAAGCTACAATTCTCACCTACTTTATTCTTCTAAAAGTAATCCAGTAATCCAAGTGTCCCTTACCGCTGTCAATAATTTTCCGATTATTTACTTGCTGAGTTGCTGTCAAGTTCGCCTTCAATCATTACCGATTCTAGCTAGCAACACTCCGCTTCTCCACGGTCCCCCTGAAATTAAGCGAACTCGGTTGGCACCTCCCTCTGTTCACGAAATTTTTCATGACAGCGCGACACTGTATCTCACTCTGTTGTTAACTATGGTCAGTATACGATTGTAAGGTCTCCACATTCCTCTTTTTGCAGCTCGGCATATCACTCAAATTTCTTGGTCCTTCGGAAAGTTGGATTACGTTTGAAGTTACATGAAAATCGATCGAGTGTGAAAATTCATCTTTACCTAGGTAGTCAGGGTGGGCCGGCTTCTAAATTA
>Ga0247778_1000802_pt1 | contig 24441 bp, 20 predicted proteins | sample UWRJL049202B5_FD_179939 | JGI IMG/M metagenome (GOLD analysis project Ga0247778, IMG submission 179939) | Plant litter microbial communities from Arlington Agricultural Research Station in Wisconsin, United States - UWRJ-L049-202B-5 | ecosystem: Environmental > Terrestrial > Plant litter >...
TTTTTAATAAATAAATATATAATATTAAAATTATTTTTAATATATTTTTAATATAATTATATATTTTAAATATTAATATAATGTAAAATTATTATAATATATTTTTTATTTTTTATTATAAAACGGATTATTTATTAATTATTATAATAAATAATTTATATTTTTCCAAGACTAAATTTAAGATTATAAAAAAAATATTAAAATATTATTGATTTTTTTATAATATTTATTATATTATATAATTCTATTTCTATTGATAAAATAATAATAAATATTTATTTTATTATTTTCTAAATCCATAATCTTCCAAATAATATAATTATATATTTTTTTTTAAAAAAAAATTTATATTATTAATAAATAAAATATAAAATATTATTATTAATAGTTTATTAAAATTATTATTGTATTAAATAATTGAAAAATAAATATTATAAAAATATCAGATATACCAATTTGTAACTAAAATACATATTAATAAAGGGTTAATAAGGAACTAAAATAATTTCAAAATTATAAAAATTATATCCGATCTAATCATAATCATATAAAAAAATTTATTTTTAATATTTTTTGATTTAAAAAGATATAATTTAATTATTGTTATTTTTAAATTTATTTTTTAATAATAAAATATTTGATATAAAATCTTTTAAAAATTAAAATAATAAATAATTTTATTAATTAAATTTTATTAATTTTTCGATCATAAATAATATACATATTTAAAAAAAAATTATAAATTGCCGAGATTATAAAATATATATTTAATATTTAGATTTTTAATAATATTATTTATAAATTTTTTATTTATTTATAATATATAATTTGAAAGTTATTTATATAAAACATTATAAAATTTTTATAGGTTAGATCAATAAAAATATATAATTCCTTTTTATATAAACAAAGATTAAATTCGATAAATATGGGGGAAAAAACTTGAATTATAAAATAAAAGAATCCCTTATTTTATATAAAATATAGTTAATTTTTGCAATTTTAGTAGGATCCTTGAACCCTAATATTAGTAAAAATATTAATTATATTAAATAATTTCAATTTAAAATCAAATCTTATAATAATAATAATAATTAAATAAAAAAATTTGAAACTAATATTAAAATATATATTAATATTAAAAAAATTTCAGTTTATAAATTATTTCTAACTATTAATCTTGAATAATAATAAATAAAATAATAATAATTATTTTATTTATATCTAAAAATTTATATTAGTAAAATAAAAATATTTTTGTTTTTAATATTTTAAATATACTAAATATAATTAATTCTAAAAATATAATTTAATTCAATAATCAAATTATAAAATATAATATTTCTTAAAATTATGTAAATTTATATTATTATATTAAAATTTTCAAATTTTCAAAATTAATTAAATAAAATATATAAAATTTTGTAAATAATAAAGTAAAATTTTGAATATTTTATTTAATTATATAAATTTTATTATTAATAATATATTTTTATTTAATATTATCGAATTTAAAAAAATTTAATTATTAAAAAATATTCGGATTTAAATAAATTGGTTTTATATATCATAATAAAATAATCATTATAATATTCGAAAAATTTTAATAGATTAATTATTATAAATTTTTCTTAATCTATTTATTATAATTATTTTTTATATTTTATTAAAAACAAATTTCCTAAAATCTATTTTTTTTATTTTTTTTATTTTTGAAATAATAAATATTATTAATAAAAAATTATTTTTGAAAATAAAATTTATTAAATTTTAAAATTTATTATTTTAAATATATCAAATTATTAAATATTATATTTGAATATTAATTATTATTAAATTTTATTAATTTTATTCTTGAATTTATTATTAAATTTACAAAATCTATAAAAAAATTAGAAATTATTATTTCGTTTATAAAAAATTTATTAAAAAAAAATTGAAAAAATAAAAAATCGAAATATTAAAAAATTTATTTTTTATATATATTATATAAAAAAATTTATTTTGCTAGATTTATAATTATTATATAAATTAAAAAAATAATAATTTTAGAATCTTTAAAAATAAATTAAAATCTAAAAAAATTAGATAAATAAATAATAATCTTTATATATATAAATTATTTTTTAAATATTTATATAGAATTAGAACCATAGTATACACACTACAGCGTATTTTATTATAACAATATTTATATATTTATATTAATTTAATCTTAAGAATATGTTAAATTATTATTAGTAATAATAACTTACGTAATCCTAAATATGGTTTAAACCTAATTAGGAATAGCCTAGAACATTCTAGAAGGTTAACCGAGGGAAACCGAACCAGTTTACAAGGTAGTTTCCATGTAGCTCCATAGGGTTCTACGACGCGTAATCACAGCGGGAACTAGCCCTAAAATAGGCAATGAGCTTCACTAGTTTACGTATATAATACGTAATACAATACATAATACGGAAGCTAGTAGAAAACTCTAGAATATAAACCTAGGGTATAAATACCCTGAGCTTACCCTGTAATTAGGCTTCTTCTGAATCTAAGCTTTGTTTACTTAATCAATTGACGTTAGTACCGATCCGGCAATCATCACGTGCCCACTCCCCACATTTTCACAGAATATAAATTATAAATTTAAATTTTTTATTAATTAACCGAATTAAATAAGAATTTATTTTTATTTTTGCAAATTTATATATTTGCAACGGAAACTTTTATAAATAGCGCTAATATAATACTAAGATTATTGTTATTATATAAAATTATAGAGAAAAAATATATAATAAATACTGAATCGATATTAACATTAATTAATTAAATAAATAAAATTTGAATTTAAAAAAAATATATATATAAAATAATTTTAAATTATTTATAATCTTAAATCAATCTGGGGTGAGGGCATTAAAATGCCCTCTGGGTGGTCCGGCGTAGTTGTTTTTTTCATCCGATACGAACTGTCGTTAGCCGGGCTACGGAGCAGCCGCACCCCACCAAACCTTAATTTAACTGCACCCACACCTATGTATCTACCTATGCATTTAGGTCACGACGCGCAATACGATGCAGAAATTGAAATCTAATTAGGCAGATGCAGCTCAATTAGATCTGTCGTATATTGCAATTATTTTAATTGTTGGATGGTAATATATTACGATACAATTGTAGGAAGATGCGTAGGAAGTGCGACCCACTTAAAAAGTGGATGCATCCAATAAGAATTAGCTTAGCTCGGCTATTAGTTGTTCCGGCCGGATTATCTTCCAGCTACGCCGGAGTCTGCAGAGGCGAATATAGAAATATTCACCAATATTAGCAATATTCGCCCTGCACCCTACAGATTGATCTTAAATTATATTTTAGAATTTTTTATTAATTTTTATATTATATATTATATTATATATTATATATATAAATTAATAAAATTTTTTATTTATTTAAAATTAATTTTTGTAATAATTATATATTATAAAATTTTATAAATTAAATTAATTTTTTTTGAATAATTTCGATAAAATTTTTAAAATATTCTAAATTATTTTTAATTAGATTTAAAATTATGTAAATTATTATTAATTATAATAATTTAACAAAATTATCCAGGAAATCCATAATATAACTAGTTTATCCTATAATACTTGTGGGTTACCCTATAAGTTGTAATAATATTTACAATTTACCCTATAAAATTATCTTTAGAGTAATCTAATAATATTAATACGTGCAATTTATCCTAAAAAAAAATTATCTAACTAACCACCTAGTTATTTTAAAATTTTTAGAATAATTAGAATATATTAAGGATTTTTTTTATAAAATTGATCCTAAAATTGATATATAAATATTGGGCTACAAGGGTTTACATTAATGTATTAATAGGCCTATATTATTGTTTTAATTAGACCTATATTAGAGGGATTTTTAATAAATTATTATTTTATTTATTTGATCTAATACCATTTTAATATTTTATATACCAACTATTTGTATTTATTATTATTTGATAATTTTCTTTTAATAACTTATATAATCCTAAATATATTTTAAATTTAATTAGGAATAATTTAGAATATTTTAGAAATTTCTTTAAAGTTATTTAAAAAAAACTAAATTAATTTATAAAATTTTATAATATATAATTATTACAAAAATTAATTTTAAATAAATAAAATTTTTTATTAATTTATATATATAATATATAATATAATATAAAATTTTAAAATTATAAATATTTTAAGATTATTTTATATTTATTTTTTTTTAAACTCAAATTTTGTTTATTTAATCAATTAATGTTAATACCGATTTAGCAATTATTATATGCCTTTTCCCTAGAAATTTCACAAAAATAAATACATAAATATAAATATAATTTTAATAATTTAATTTTTATAATTGCTATTATTCTAGATTAAAAAAATTAATTAAATAAATATTAAAATTAATTTTATATATAATATAGTACAAAAGATTATATATATAAAATAATTAATCAATTTTGAAAATAAATTTATTTGAATTTATAAATAAAATTATATTTTATAACTTTAAATAAATATTTAAAATTTAATATTAAACTTTAATTAATTTTTTAAAAAAATAAAATATTAATATTTTTTATATAAAAAAAAAGATTATTATTATTATTTATATTGATAATTTTTTAATTATTAATAAAAATTATATAAAAATTAATATTATCAAAATCGTATTTAATAATCGATTTAAAATAATTGATTTAAATTTTGTAATCTATTATTTTAATATAATAATTATCTAGAATAGATCAAATTATATATTTCGATTTAATTTGAAATTTTATTTTATAAAAATTTAGAAAATTTAGATATATTTGATTATAAATTTATAAATATATTTATAAAATTAATATATATTAAATTAATATTTGATCTATTATATTAAATTTTTATAATTAATATTAATGAATAATTAATTTTTTTATATATATAATATTAGATATTTCATCCGATTTTATATTTGCTATATTTATAATCAATTATTTTATTATAAATTTAATTAAAAAATATTAAAAAATATATAAATGAATTTTTTGTTATTTATATAATATTTTAAATTATAAATTAAATTCTTATAAAGACTTTTAAATATTTATCAAATATTTTAATATAAATTAAATTAAATATACTAAAATTTATAAATTTATTAATAATAAAATTATCACTTGGTTTTTTAAATATTAATAAATACCCTTGTTTTTTTATGCGAATTAGAATTAAATCAAGAAATAATAGTAATTAAAAAAATAATACAATTAAAATATATTCTTATTAAAATTATAAAAAATTAAAAAATTATAATAATAATGTATTATAATAATCAAAATATTATTATTTTTTATAATTAAACTAAATATATAAATATTTAAAAACATTTATTTAATATATTTACAATAAAAAATATATCGAATTATAATATATTTCTATTATATAATAAATTATAAATAGTTATACAAAATTTTTGCCGAGGAATATTTTTTAATAATTTAAAATATTTATTAAAATTAAATTAAATTTTTTTATAATATTAAAATAATTTATTGGAATATTTTTTTTATTTCTTTATTTTTTTTAAAAAAAAATTATATTAATAAAAATTGATTATATATTTAATATAGTTTATATTCAAATTTTTAAGATTTTTAATCAAAAATTTATAAAAATATAATTCTCAAAATTTTTATAATTAATAAATTATATATCTTATTTATTATTATTAAAAAATCATATTAATATTTCTATTTGATTTTTTTTAATATTAATATTATTATTTTATAAATCTTTAATTATTTGGATTTTTAATTTTTAATTTTTAATTTTCAAATATAATATTAGATTAAATAATTTAATTTTTCATATATTTATAAATATAAAATTTTTGGAATATAAAATTTTTTATGTAATATTTATAAAATTTTAGATAACAAATAAATATATAAAAAACAAAATTATTATTAAATTTATTATATTATTTAAATTTTGAATAAATTTTATCTCTATTTTTATATTTTTTATTAAAATCAATTCGGGATATATAATTTTATTTAAATCTATTAAATTTTAATTATATTTATTAAAATTAGTAAAAAACAAATTTAAATTTTTTTCTAAACTTTTTTATAAAAAATTTAATTAATTATTTGAATTAAGAAATTATTTTTTGATACAAATAAATAAATATTATTTTTAAATTAAAAAATAATAATCTTAATATTTTGGTTTTTGATTTAAATCTTATTAATAATTTTAATATTTATAATATATTTGGTATACAAAATCTTTTTATTAAATATTATTAAAAAAAAATATTAATTTATAATATTTAAATTATAAAATATAAAATAAAAATATTAGTAAATATTATATATTAATTATAAATATGTGATTTTAATATTTTTTTCAAGAATTTGATTATTAACTATAAATTACAAATAATATTTATTTGTATTTATCTTTTATATAAATAGAAATTCAATATCCTCAGAATATACTAATAGTTTCAATTAAATAATAAAAAAAATTCTAACTGATATATTTTAATTATTTAGTTTTATATAATAAATTAAATAGTTAATCCTAATCTTAATATCACCCCTAGCAGATTAATATTTTTATTTAATAAAAAATAAATATAAAGATTATATTTATAACAAATTAGAAAAAATAAAACTACAAAATATATTTTTTGTTTTAAAGATTTTAATTTTATTTAATTCCTTTTAATTGATCTTGAATAGGAGTATTGAAATGATCCAGGCTAGAGGATCATGTGCAAGACCAACTAGTCTGTATATTCATATATATATAAAGGCTCCCGCCCCCTTTATAGAGGATCAAGGACTTACTTCCTACCTTACGCACATATGCTGTTCAACAAGAACAAGTGTTTCGAAGTATCATAATCCGAATAGCCTCTTTGCATTCCCAGCGTAAATCTCCCGGATGGTTTCCACAGTCCACAACTCCCCTGCCCCCTCGTCCATTTTGCTAACTAATATCTTCACCAACGTCGCCGGCGTCCAGCAGTAGTCACTCCCATAAACTAATCTATCTGGTCCCACGACTCTCAACAAGCCGTGGACCATGTCGGGCCAAGGCAGTCCAGCAAGATCAAAATGGAACCTCTCTCTGAGAAGCCGCTTCATTTCAACAGAATCCATTCCACCGCCAAAGAAGTTCTGCAAGGCGACTGCAACACGCTCAAGAACAGGAGGAAGCAGGCATCCCGCGTGAGACATGATGAATCTGATATCAGAACAGCGAGTTACGGTCCCGGAGACGAGCAGATTGGCGACTGCCCGGGTCTCGTCGAACATGTACTCTAGAAGACCCGAGGGGATTTGCAGTGGGTTGACGACAGTCAAGTCGGATTCAGACTCCGCGTTTGAGGCGATGCTATGGGAGGGGACACCAGATATGACCTTGCAGCTTGTCGGATGAATGAGAAGGATGGCTTTGCGCTCATTCAACTTGTCAAAAATGGGGTCCAAAGATTTATCCCCCATATAGATGCCATTGGCATTGGAAAGCAAACAAAATCCGACGGCGCCGAGAGTGTCAAGTGCGTAGTCAATCTCAGCCAGAGAGTCTGGGATACAGGGAAGGGGGAGAGAAGCTAAGAAGCGGAAGTGACTCGGATACGCAGCGCATATTTCCGAAAGCTCCACGTTGGTGGTGCGGGATACTTCTTTTGTAAGAGGTGCATCGAATGGCCGGAGATAAGTACCTGGGGTGCTAACACTGAGAATTGCCGTGGTGATGTTGTTTTCTTTCATCATGGATATATGTTGCTCTGGCGTCCAATCCTAGAAGGAAATATCAATTAGTGATTTCCTACAGGGGGGATGCATCGGTTGTCTAACAGGTATTTCAGGCCACCCATCTGGATTTTGATGACCTGTTTGTATGAGAAATTCGCGATACTTGGGAGGGATAGCATGACTATGAACATCAACGCGCTCTAGTGTAGAAAGGTTGGCTGAAGGCATACTTGCCCAGTTATCATACTTCATAAAGTGTAAAAACCCGAGATTTGAAAGTACCTAGGTAAGAAAGTAGTGAAACCCGAAAAATAGGAGGGGCACTTGTCTCTTAAGCTTCCAGCTTGGGTTGTGACTCAACCTTGTAAGACCACCGCGCGGTAACTAGTCTCTTGGATGTACTGCATATGCCCATGTACCCTGTTTGCGAATTGGTCTGGCTGTACGCTAGAATAGAAATATATATAAATAGATCGCTGGGCTTTACCTAGCCAGTTATGTGTAAAGTTGAAGTAGTAGCAAAGATACCTAGGTACATCGGTGCTCCGAAATGATCACCACCGGCCGCTCTTTCGCTGCGCTGCTACGCTAAGCACCAACCGGTTCAATTCTCTTGGGCTTCTGAGACCCAAAGATGGTATGTGGCACCGATAGCTCGGCGCGTCTCATCCCGCGCGGTTTGTGGGTCCCGAACTAAGCGGTCTGACGGCTACCCACCTAGGTACCTGTCTAGACGACCCCAACGACTCATCGCGCGCGTGGTTTGCAGACCCTTGTTTCTTCTTTTTTCCGACCATACATAGTTGGATTTACCAAACAAAACCCAGCTGGACAAATGCTCGGGCGTCGGCCTTTCGATTGAGAAGTGCCAAGGTTCCTGGCCAGTACCTAACTATGTAGAACCTACATGGATAGTCTAAATCGATCATTGTACCGAGGTAGTTTCCATCTTGACATTATATAGTTTGATTAAAGCGCCGTGTATAGTAGGTGTATCTATAGAGTAGGTATGCTGGTAGGGTTTCAGTGGGTTTACATACTTTACTCATCGGGGAAATAAAGCCAAAAACAGGGGTTTACTTGATCCAATGCCGCTTTAATATTTTGTATACCAGCCATCTGCCTCTATCACTGCTTGATACCTCTCTCTTATACTATGTATAAGTTCTCTAATTCTATTATGAGTAATAGATTCCTAGATTTCTTATATTATTTGTTTTAATCTCTTATCATTAATATGTATTTGAGGGTAATATTTTTGGATATAATCTTTTATATTATCCCAAATAGTTTTAATAAAATTGAGATTTAAAAAACAAAGAGATTATTCAATAATTTTCAATTTTGTAATTTAAATAACAGATTTTGTAAAAATAAAAATATATTTTTTAGTATTATTTTACTAAAAATATAATTCTAAATATTATTATAAAATCTTATTTATTATAAGTATAATAATTTTATAATATAATCTTTTATTAATAGTCTCCCAATTTTTCTCTTAAAATAGTCCTTTATACTGTTTATATTTCCCATTTATAAAGCTCCAAAATATCTATCCAATTTTTTTCTGATATTGTGGTTATATATAATCTGGATGCTCTTTTTTATTTTTTTTATAAATGATCCAAATTTGAATATATTTCCCAGGTTATATTTATATTTTATCATTCCAAAAGATTTTATTCTATTACTTATTTGTCCAATTGATATATTCCTGTGCCTATTTCAATTTTTTTTTTTTTTTTTCCTCAGATAAAGGGTATTTCTTTTTAGAGACCCGGTGTCTATATCCTTCCTTTTTGAATATTATCCTTATTGTAGCCTCCCCATAATCCCAACCAAATATCTTTAGGATAATTATCTATAGCATTTTATAGTTTTTTCTAGAAATTATTATTTATTGGATTAGTTTCTTCCTTTGAAAGGTATTAAATATTGCTCTCCTACTAGATTTATATTTCTGAAAAGTAAAGTAATGCTAAATTATATAATAGATCTGATTATAAATAAATTTGGTCGCATATGAAATTGGTATTAAAAAAGAAGATTTGAATATATAATCTATTATCTTGTGTAAGTTTTGGATGCTGTTATTTAGGAACTGGTACTCTGAATATTGATTCTATAATATTACAATAAAATTAAGGAGTTAAAAGTAGTACTGGATATCTTATATTTCATTGGATGTGCGCCCCTGCTAGCGTAGAAAGTACTAGAAGGCTTGGCGGCTTTATTACCCCGACGATGAAGTAGCTTTCGAGAGGTTGGAAGCGGTAGAAGTGGGGTTGGGATTGTTTGTCTGCTAGGCGTCGCCAGGCATCTACCTAGGTGCTTCCCGATGTAAGGAGCAATGGATTTCGAGTAAGGACTAGATTCGCGCTAATGCCCCCCTATCCATCGATTTCTTTTGTATACATGCGTATGTCCTGCAGGCTGTCTCAATCCACCATTCCTGTAAGGGGGAAGACCCCGTATTACGGAATAGTTGGTTGTGAAAGGGCATGGATTGATACTACTTGAGAGAAACTAGCTATTTTGTACCTATCTCCCTCGCTCCTTCCAACCTTCCGTGACAATTCCGGTAAAATTACCACCCCCAGTATTTATTTGATATTCCTGAACCACTTCTCGACATACATCCTCTCCAGCTTCTTCTCCTCCTCTTTTTGCTTCGCCATCAATTCGTTCCACGCCCTCTCATATTCCGCCTTCGAAGTTGTTCCCACTTCGACGCTTTTCGTCCTTGTGCCCATGCGTGCAATCTCATGCAGACGCAATTTTTCTTTGCTTCGAAAGGCGGAGGGTCCTGTTGCGCAACATCCGGCGCAGCAAAAATATAGCTTTTCGGGAGGCGAGAGGTGGGGTTCTGGTATGGATGCACTCTTGACTCGCACAGGTACTCTCGTCACCATGTTTCTATCGTTCTCGGTCTCTTGACTATGATCCCGCATTTATGAATATATGGACTAGACATTCGTTCCAATCTCAGATGTCATGAATGAAAGGGGAAGAGGGGAGCAACATTAGCATCTAGGTATAGATAGAAGTTTCAAGCACTTGTTGAAGCTCGTTCTTTGTTTTTCAACATTCCTCCATCGATTCAAACAGACTGCAGCTGAATAATCTATGAAAGCTCTTTGTTTACCCCAAATTCCGTCCCAGGGCGAATCTATTGCGAGGCCAATGGCTTACAATCGCTTAATAATCCCAACACCGGAGGCGTCAGTGCTTTTCACTACAGAAACCCACCCAACCAGATCCAGCCAATGTTATCTTCTTGCTTTTGTTGATCGTATGATTGCTGTCCGTATCTATCTGAAGACGATCCTCGGGCTTCCTGCCCTAGTTTATACCAAGATTACAAGTCAGTTGAGTGACGTTCTTCATTCTGCAAAGATTGGGAGTGGTGTAAAGTCCATCGGCATGGATAATAGTTCTTTTTAAGCAGATTGTTGTTCTAAAGCTTTTCACTTTCGAATTTTAACGTACCTAGTCGCCCTTTCCCCCTTCCCCAGCTTCCTCTGCGTCGCCCACTGATGCACCGGAATCCTTTTTGCCGGACATTGAGACCTGACGCCAGAGTGAGTACATATTTTCGGGAAAGGGGAACTGCACACACTTTGCCAGTAATAGCCCACTTAACTGTTAAAGCAAGAGGCTCCCCTGTTGGTATCGGGAGACGAGTGTGACTAGGACTTCTGAGCCTTTGGCCCTTCTATGCTTTCTGCGGGCGAGTCTTGTTTCGAAACCTCGATTGGAAATGTCGCATATGTGAGGTATTGACTTGGAATTCGGCATTGTATTGAACCTGTTCGGAATTTGAAAAGGTAAAGGTGTGCTCAAAAATTTCAAGTGTAATGTGGAAGCGCTGGTGTTTCCAATGCCGGTGAAGATGCCGTTTACACAGAGGGAGGCAGGCTACTGTGTCGCAGTCTGAGATATGTGAAATTGCTAACAGGTGTATGAATTTGTCGCCCTCACCAAAGACAAGGAAAATCTAGACCGGGTTTTAATTTCAGCGCACTGCTTCAATCCATTTGGATATTCAAGCTAGAAATTGTAATGCCGATGTGGCTCGCGCACTCTATTCTCAAATAGCAAGACTTTCCACCCTGCCGACCCAGCTCAAGGTCAAGATACCAGATCCCTTCCAAACAGTCCCAAAGCCGCAAGTAACGCAAACTCCAAAAAATAACAATCCTCTAATCCCCAAGATAACTCCAAGTAAATCCATCCCCACCTCCCCCACGCCCCCAAAACAGCATCCAAACACTAAACCATCGGTCCAGCTTCAATCTTTACGCACATATCATTCCCATCACCCTCTCTCTCAAGACAAGGCGCTGACATTCCCGGCGGTGCACAGGGGTTCGCCATAACCGGGACCGCCGTCCCGTTACCAGCGCACGTATAAAGCGTATTATCGGCACAAGCTCCTGTCAAGCAACCCCCTGGAGCCGAGCGAGAATTGCAGAAATTGCCCGTCACAGCTGGAGCGCAAAGACATGGTGGGGCTGGGGCGCCAGCCGGAGAAGGTAACGCGGTGGTTGCCACGGCGAGGAGAGCTGCGAGGAAGAAGGAGGCTGAGGCGTGCATGGTTGTTGTGTGACGTTGAAATTTTGTGTTTGTAATATTTGGAAAGTTTTATAGGAGAATGAGGATTTCGAATTGCTTTAAAAGGAGAGTGAAGAAGTTGGATAACCAAAGCGAAAGTGAAGTGAGGAAAAGACAGACTTTGTGCAATGACACGTACAGAGAGAATTTGGTAAGACGAAAAAAAGCTTGTCAAAGTAGCAGAAAGCTTGAGATATTAATACCAGCGTACGTACGATTCCAAAACGCCTCATTTCCTATGCATCAAAACGAAACATCTTCATTTCGTCCTTATTCGTCGTTGCGGAAAGTCTGTCGGTGATCGTCTGATCCTGCAGGAAGTGGAGGAAGATGTGCCACCTCGCTTCATCCCCACACGTGGCTTGTCCAACCAGCACACTCCAGCCAGTGGAGTGATAAAAATGGACGGAGGCTCAAGCATGCAATATTCCTGATCTACGTTGGATTCGGGATGGGATGCGGAATCTGGGGGTGCGAACGCCACGCGTTGAGCGGACTGCCAAATCCAAGCCGAAGGGAGGAAACTGGACTGGCTGGCACATCGCGCCAGATGAGCTCATAGTTTCAAGCTTCGGCGATTTAAAACAGCGGTTCAAAGTCAAGTTCAACAAGCTCTGCAAGAAAAATGGTTCAACTCAAAGGTCCGGGAAAGGGGGTCGTGCTGTGCCGCCAAGGATCTCCCGGCATTGTTTCCGGTCGATCCCGGGATCACGATTCAGTGGACCTCAGAGTCTGCCAGTATATCTCTCTATTTCTAAGAGGCTGTTGAAGTGAGGAGACTCTATCAGTTACTCTGGTACAATGACCCCCATACTTCTCCAAAAATCGCACCTAAACCCTCGCCCTCCTTCCCAAGAGTAGGCATCCACAAGACTGAAATTATTTCTCAGGCCAGGACCCATATACTCGGTGACATTGAGAGTTTCATTCACGAAAATTACACCGAAGGCGCTGAATTCCTGACCTCCTGTTTCGTTCAAATTAAGTTGACACGGTTTTGCATTCGTGAACGCCGGCCAATTAGTTGCGGCGTTGATGGAAGCCGAACTCGCGTTGGATGCTGCGGTGGAATTTCCCGCCGCGATGGCAGTAGAGATCGAGGGGTTGTCGTTCATTACGAAGTTGCCCCAGATACCTGGAACGATATTTTAGTGGGATTGAACTAATGGGCTGAAAATTGATATACCCATAAACGCTTTGACGAAATCAGGTCCTTGATTAGGTGCTGCTGGACCAAAATACCCGCTCACGTCTGACCCATGAAGAGCTGCGGGTACTGAGTATTGATATTTCCAAGCTTCGCGGCCTTTGTTGGTATATGCTTCTGCAAGCCAGTAAGACGGGCACACGAAAGTTGTTTCGGCGTAGATATTCTGACGGGCTTTTTAAGTAATAAGTTATGAGGTATCAGGGGTTCTTACGTTGGCACGTTGCTGCTGGCCGGTGGCGATTGAGCTTTCATTGTCTGCTGTGGCGCCAGTGTAGCCAAGTGTTGCATAGTCGATTGCATGCGGATTGTCTGTGGCGTTACTTTCCGGATAGTAGAGAAGAATTTTGGAGATGTCATCTTCGGTAAACAATGGGAAGGTGTCTTCAAGGTAGTTCACGAGATCCTGTTCCGTGGTGATGTTTTGGGGCACAAATAAAGGGCCCTCGAGAGCGTTGTTCTTTATAAAATTAGCAGATAAAGATCGTGATGCAAGAAAAGCCTTACCCCAGACAGCATTCTGAGCCCATTGACCTGCCTCGTCTGCAACTGTTGGCTTGGTAGTTGCTGAATGAAAGTATCATCCGTGACTGGCAGGAACCCCCAAGTCCCATATGCTCCCGCAGCACTGACAGAGGCGCTAGCGTTTTTGAGTGTCTCCGTATCCTTCCCGACTAAACATTGGAAGATGGTAGATGACACAGCGAAGCTTCCAAAGATAAAATTGGTCATACAGCCAGCGGCTTGTGCGAAGGCATAATATGCCTGGCTCGGCAGCCAATCTTTATACCCATACTGCATTGGCAAAAAAGGAGACGCGGCAATCACCTCAGAAATTCAGCATGTGATACGTCAGTTTCCCCTAAGAAACTTACATTTTCAAAAAGAGACGTCCCAAGAGTTCCACCATAGGCCATCGCTTGAAGCATAACAGCTCCACCACCAGCGGACTCCCCACTGATGGTAACATGCGAAGCATTGCCTCCGAAAAGATGGATATAACTCTGGACCCATTGCAAGGCAAAAGTCTGGTCTCTGATTCCAGCATTCACAACACCAAATCGATTCACCTCATCAGAGGCGAGGAATCCAAAAGCTCCAAGACGGTATTGGATACTGACGCCGATGAAGCCACCGTTGTTGGCCTGAATGATTTCAGCCAAACTTTGGTTTCCATTGCCTAGGCCGTACCCTCCTCCATCTAGCACCAGATAATCAGCACTTCTCTTCTAGAGGCTGAACGACTACCGAATATCACACAATTGGGGACTCACTGAAAGTGTGATTTTTGAAGAAAGTAGACTACTTACGAATCCAAACCAGCACGGGCAAATTACTCGCATTCTGCGGTGCATACACACTCAAAAATAGACAATCCTCCGAATTATTGGGATCCCGATTAACCTGCGCCAGATCCGCCCCTGGCACGCCAGTATTATATCCGGACTGCGGACACTCATGCGGAATCCCATTTGCCTGAACAACAGCACTTCGATTCACTTCTGGCGCTTGAGGCGCTTGCCATCTTAGCTTGTCTGTTGGAGGAGCAGCGAAGCGGATGCCAGACCATTGATTTATACCGCTGGTTTGGTTGTAGAAGCCTTCGTAGATGGAATATCCTAGATCGACTTGGAGAGCCGAGGAGTTCGAGGGGTTGGATTGCCGAGTTTTGAGGGCGGCGGAGAAGGGGTTTGGGTTGAAAGGTGTTGCGATGGTGAGGGAGCAAGCAGCTACTGCTGCTAGAATTGAAAGTCTCATTTCGAGACAGCGAAAATGAAATGAAATAAGGAAAACTTTACCGGGCCACAAGAGAGTGAAGAAGTAGTATATCTTGAACAGTTCCCAACGGGCCCCAACGGCAGGGCCGGAGAGATGCATCCTCACCTAGTTACGCTGTGATATCATTTCGACTCATTTTCGAGGGGTAAGCTCGATGTGCTTTACCGTTCCTGACCTGACTTCATAGCTTAAGCAGTAGTGGCCGCCGGTTGAATAGGTTGGATTGGTAGTGTAGCCTCAAAACGTGCGTGGCCGATGACGCTTGAAGATCGGAACTCTCCTTCCTGCCCTGCCCCTCCCCAGTCCGAACGCAAAGCTGCTGTCAAGATCCGTAGAGTAGGTGCAACCGGTGAGCGATGGTGTTGAGGGAAAGGGAAAGAGCCACTGGGGAGCTCGGTTAAATTGAGGTGGGGTTTGAATTCATAAATACTGCACAAATCTGCATAAGTTTAAGCTTATGCGCATCTCTCATGTGCAGTCGTGAGTGATACAAAATGAGCCATAATTCTATATACATTTCGGTATCTAAAAGTCTACATAGCAATGATCACTCGAGAACCCCCGTTCAAATAATCCCAATATTCAATCTACCAATCAATGTTCCCCTCGTCAGGCCCACCCGCAGTCAGCTGCCTCTTTGCCTCAAATGGCTTCCTCCCCTTCATCTTCGTCCCATTCGGACCAATCTTTCTATCCAACTTCTCAAACGGGCTCGCACCACTCTCCCCCTTCTTCACCATCCACTTTTTGGTCCCTAATACTCCATCAAGCTCATGCACAGGCGGCAGCTTCAAGTACACCATTCCATCATCCCTCTCCTCGACCGGAAACGTAGCAATGCTAACCTCCTCATCATTCTGGCACCGTCCCGCTTGCTCGCCTGTGAGCTCGAAATTGCGCTTGTGGTACGGACACGAAACCCACAACTTATCTTTCGAATCACCGATCAAGCCATCAGAAAGCACAAACGCCCGCTTGTGCGGACACATTTGCTGACTAGCCAACCACTTGCCCTTCACTCTGAAAATCGCAAGCTGCGTATCGCCCCTCTTAACATTCGCGGAAATCCCATTAGGTGTCTCATCCGCACCCGCAAAATGACTCGCCTCAATCATCGGCTGCCACGTCAAAGATGTCCATTTCGTATTCTTGAAATCCTCCTTCGCGCTATCTTTGGCCCAATACACAGGTCTTGTCTGGCCTCTGTCTTCTTCTGTCTCCATGTTGTCCAGTGTTTCTTTCGTGTTGGCGAATTGCTGGAATTGTTTGCGGCGCTCAGGGTCTTTGATTGCTTCGGCCCATTCGTCGAAGAAGGTGCCAACTAGCTCTTCCATTTGCGCTTCCAGCGAGGCGCAGATGCCCAGCTTGTCTTCCAGGACCACTTCGCGGAGGTACTTGATGCCACCGGGGAGGTTTTCGAGCCAGCGGGCAGTTCGTTGCAATTTGTCGGCGGTACGGATGTAGAACATTAGGTAGCGGTCTAGGATGGGGATTACACTGTCTGGGGGGACGTCTTTGGCGAGGATTTCGCAGTGCTTGGGCGAGGCGCCTCCGTTGCCGCCGACGAAGATGTTGAAGCCTTTTTCCGTTGCGATGAGACCAAAGCTGAGAGAACATTAGTCTAGGAGATTGAATAGAATTGGGTGATGGAACTTACTCCTTGTTCTGCGCCTCGGCACATTCTCGAACACAACCACTGACACCTCCCTTCATCTTATGCGGACTTCTGATACTCTTGTATCTCTCTTCTAGCCGCACAGCCATTCCGACGCTATCTCCAATACCATACCGACACCAAGTGGTACCGACACAACTCTTCACTGTACGCAGAGACTTTGCATAGGCGTGTCCGCTCTCCATTCCACCTTCAACCAACTCCGTCCAGATCGCAATGAGGTCCTGTTTCTTCGCCCCGAACATGTCGATTCTCTGTCCACCAGTGATCTTGGTGTACAGATTGTATTTCTTGGCCACGTTTCCAATAACAATCAATTTGTCGGGTGTGATCTCTCCAGCACTGACTCGAGGAATGACAGAGTACGTTCCGTTCCTCTGAATGTTTCCGAGATATCGATCGTTGGTCTCCTGCAAGCCCTTGTATGGCTTATCCATAATATGCTTGTTATAAAGCGTCGAGAAGATAGATCCAATAGTAGGCTTGCAAGCCTCACAGCCCTGACTCTCTGCATCATTTCCTGCCTCTTTCATGACTTCTTCCAAAGTCTTCAGTTTCTTAACGGAAATGATGTTGTACAGATCAGCGCGAGAATAGTTGAAGTGCGGACAAATGTGGTTCTTGACTTCGTTGCCCATAGCCTTCATTTGTGAGTTGAAGATGCTGGTTACGAGTGGCATGCAACCTCCACATCCGGTTCCAGCTTTGGTGCAGGATTTGACGTCGCCAATACTCTTGCAGGAACCGTCTTTGACTACGTTGCACACATCGCCTTTGGTGACGTTGTGACAAGAGCAGATTTGCGTATCGTCGTCGAGGTCGTCTCCTCCGTCATCGCCTTCCTTGCTTGCTCCAAGGATGAATTGGCTGGGTGGAACGTCCAGTGCTTTCTGATTCTTGACCATGGGGACCAATTTGACATAGTCCTTCGTGTCTCCGATCATCATTCCGCCAAGAAGATATTTGCCGTCAAGAGTAAAGAGGTACTTTTTGTAGACAGCTTGGAAAGGATCCTTATAAGTCAAGGCCTTGACAGGAGACGGAGCTGGTCCATCGGTAAGTCTGTGCAAAGGACCTGGACTGCTTTCCTTTTTTCTCGCAGCAGGAACAGGAAGATGCTTAGGCCCATCTCTATCCGCAAAGAAATCCCCGAAACTCGCAACCTCAACACCCAACAACTTCAACTTCGTGCTGAGATCCGGCCTCTTGAATTTCCTGTACGAATGCACTTTCGCTTGAGTGAGGTTGAAGGACAGAACATCCGCCATTTCAATACCCGGCGCGATAAGCCCGAAGGTCTGGTTCTCCCAACTCGCACACTCCCCAATGGCGTAAACATCGGGCAAGCTCGTCTTCAACTCCCCATCGACCACAATCCCACCACCACGATCCGCACACTTGATCCCCGCCCGCCGCGCAAGCTCATCGCGTGCTTTGATACCAATCGCAAAGCAGATGGTAGAGCAGTCCATCGTCTCGCCATCCTCGAACACCACGCCTTTCACGGCATTATCCTCTGTGACTTCAATCTTGCCCACCCGCTTACTCAACAGGACATCCAGTCCCAAATCCCTAACCTGTGACACAACCAGTCCCCCAGCATCGCCATCCAATTGCCGGCTCAACACCCACCTATTCCTCTCAATCAACTTGACCTGCTGGAAATTCTCAAGGTCCATCATCGCTTTTGCGGCTTCAAGACCGAGTAATCCACCACCGACTACAACGCCATGCGTGCCCTTCTTCTGCGCTGACCATTCGATCAACTTCTGTAGATCTTCGATGGTTCTATACACGAAGACGCCTTTGGCATCATGGCCGGGCGTGTGGCGGGGGACAAGGGCGTCGGAGCCGGTGGCGAGGATGAGGATATCATAGGGGACTGTTTCACCTGAGGAGCAGGAGACACTCTTCTCTTGTGAATTGATGGCGGTTACTTTGGTGTTGAGGTGGTAGTTTAATGAGCCTTCGGGAACTGCGGAATACTATTGCTAATTGTTAGGAGTGACTTGTGTGAGGGAAAAAGAGATACTTACCCATTCTTTTGGATTAAGATATAGATTCTCGACTTTGCGGTGCTGGAAGAAAGATGTGAGGCCGACACGATTGTATGCCAGGTGTGCTTCCTCGCCAATGACTACTATGTTATATTCTCGTCGGCGGGCGTCGAGTTTCATGAGCTTTTCTCTTTTCAAATTGTCAGTATGAGCTCCACCTTCTGCAGAATTGGATATGGAAAATAGGGATCGGAGGAAAGTACTCACATAAAACTAATGCCCACCATCCCCAACCCAACAATGACAATCTTCTTCCTCGCCCCCGCAGGACCTTTCTTCTCAGACCCAATAACCCCATCTGGACCTCCCTCAATGGGACCCCCATTGATCTCTTCAACTGGAACCTGCGGTTGCCAGTTCCCGGACATCTTGCCACTCACTTCACTTCCGTGTATATCAAGCTAAAGCTCGTACGTCACAGCAGTCAAGCACTCACGTTATCCCAGCGTCGCACAGACTCTGCTCTCAAGAATATAAAGAACAATTGAAAGAAGATTGTTTCCAAGAAAGAAGAGAAAGAAACACAGGAGAGAAGATACAATACCGTCCCAAACTACCTACTTACCTGCATCTGCATCTGCATCCCTACATCTCCAACCCAACTCCCCGGAAACGATCTCACCCACCCAATCCGCAGCCGCAGCCGCATAACAGCAAGCACGCTCCAGATCTTCTCCGGTTATCTTGGATCTTTCCTTCTTCGATTCTCCTCGGTCGGTCGATGTTTGATAAGGTACGAAGAAGAAGGAAACAACTTTAGGTGCAATGGAATACGCGATAAGAACATGATTGGTGGGTGCGCGCATTTGCTAGTTGTGATTGGCCGATTAGTAGAGTGGGGCGCTGATAAGAAGGTCTGCGCGGAGAATTGGCGGAAATGTGTTGCTGCAGGATGGGGAGGCGCAAGAGGAAGGGGAATGTCTAGACTCTAGCCGTGTCAAATGGTACTTCTACGCGGAGGCGTTCTGGCATAAATAATTGGAAAATCAAAACTACTGAAGGTTGTAAGATCCGAAAGCATTTTCCTTTTTTGGTAATATCAATATCCCTATCCTAGTATGGGGAGCTCGAGCTTCTTCTTAATGTCTGCTCTAAATATGAAAACATAGCGGCGAGGCCAGCAAGTACTGGAGAGATGACCATCCCAAAACGCCTCTGGACCTCTTGACCAGGAATTAAAAAGAGATTCGTTACCGCCGCGCATCAAAATGAAGCAAATATCAAAAAGACAGGGTGCCGAGCGTGGCATTCGAAGTAAAAACCCATGAAGTAAGAACAAGACAGGATGCTGATCAACAGCCCTCATCCATCTCGGCTTCTTCACTCATAGTTTCATAGCCAGCATCTTTTTCCATGCCAATGATCCGCTTCGTAACACTCAGGCACCGCTCCACCATCTCCTTCTTAAGTTCTTTGTCGAGATTGCTCTTCTCGCCATCTTTACCTCCAATCCAGATCCTCAAATTGCCAGCCAGTTTCTCGAGTGCACCACTGCAGGCCAGAGCAACCTTCTCGTGCTCATTGACAGCTTCCATGAGTTTGAAAGCGGCCGTGAAGCCGAGCAGCGTGAGATTGGCGGGAATAAGGCTGTTGATGATTTTATGGGTTTCTGTAGGGTGGGCGGGTGAAGGAAATCTCTTGAGATGTGCAATTGCCATGGCGCAGCGCAGCGACATCTTAATATCCGGGAGGCCCGCAATGGAAGTGCTGGTGTTGATGAGGTTGTAGTATGCTGGCTTCTCGCTCTTTTTACTCTTGGGCTCGAAAAGATCGAGCGATTTGAGGGAAATGGCGATCAAGGGTCCGCGCTTTTGGTCAATCAAAACTGCACGTGCTACGAGTGCTCGAATCTGGGCTCCTGATCCAATGGGGGCAACTTTGACAGCCAGGGCAAGGCCCTCGGCGATTGACTTCTGTCCTGCTTTGTCATTGCTTTCTTTCTCGAGGCCCTTTGCAAGGGTTCGTTGCAGGAGAAGGCTGGAATACCAAGCGGCGACGGCATCAAGAGGGCTGCGGATCGCAAAGTCGTCTACAACGCCATCCATACCATTGCTTCCAACCCGAACATTGTGGGTTGTTGGTAGGTTCCAAGCAAGGTTGTAGGCACGTTGGCCGATGCAGTCTGTCAGAACATCGTCACATTCCTCATTGAGAAGAGCCTTGAGGTGCTCTGGAAGGTCGTCATCTTGTTTGGCCTTTGTATTGGACATCATCCGCTGTAACTGCTTTGCCTCGTTCCACTTCCATCTTGCAAGTTTGGCAGCGATTTCATGAAACATGTAGAAGCCGTTGAAACCAGCATTGCCAACTTCCCAGAGAAGAACTCGAATATGCAAAGCTTTGAGCATGAGACGAGCAGGCGTATCTGATAATGTGCCAGATGCCAACAAGGTCAGGATCAAGCGGCTCTTGCTGACTTCAACATCTCCACCAGCCAGCTGCGCATCAAGGGCGATCTCCCAGGCTTTAACTCTGGCAGCCTCTTGTTGCTCAGTAATGCCTGTCAGATAAGCATAGCTATCAGATCCGATAGCGTTGCGTATGCTAAGCTTCCACATCTTCAGTAATAACGCTGCTGCTTCTAGAAAGAAGTGGTGACGCGGTACCCAGACGGTTTGAATAGCAGTGAGCCAGGCTTGTCTGCGAACTTGGATTGGTGAAGCGAGGGACGGTGCAGCAGCAATCGAGTTGCTTTGTACCTTGCCATTGCTTGACTTCGATTTTGGTGCGAACAATGACGGGAGGAAGATGTACAGCACAGCGCCCAAGAGTAGCAGCAGCTTGAGGTATCCCAATGATTGTGCACTGGAAATATGGTAGCCTAGGACATGAGTATCAATGGCCGAATGAAGGCTGTGAGATGCCGTCCTGAGAAGATGAACTGGAAGAGCAAAGAGACCTCGAGCTCCGGGTTCGTCCGCTTGACTCTCTGCCTCACTGAAACCTTCCATAATCATCAGGCCAGCCAAAGAGCCAACCATAAGTTTTCCGAAGTAGCCACCGCCATTCTGCCATCCATTTGGTCCGACCTGTTGCCTGCCTTGTTGCTGGAACTGTTCGATCGGGAACGTTTGTTGATTCTGGTTCTGAAGCCGGCGGATATCTTCGGGAACTTGAATCATGCCTTGAGGATCATTGATGGGGGAGGGTCCCGGAGTATTGTAGTCCGGAGGATACTGGAAGGGGTTTTGGATGGGAGGTGACGGATTGAAGCCCATTGATCCAGAGCGGAAAAGAGTCTCGAAGGCGGCCAAGCGTTGCTTCTGTTCGACATTTTCCTCCTGAAGTCGTTTATTACGCTTCTCTAAATGACCGATATATTCGGTGGCCTTGCTGAGTATCTGCCCGACATATATCAGCATTGAAAGATTGAACTTTGACAGATGTCTGTCTAGAGAAATGTTGAATTGGTATCGTGAAAGAGAGCTGAATAGATTGAAGGTTCCAATCCGCGATAGCGCCACCTCTTGGTGTTGTACTGCAACGCCATACTGATATCTCATCTCTGCTTAAGACTCCTTCGTAGATAGAAGGATCCCTTTCAGACCTTGACAATCCAATAGAGATAACTACTTACAGTAGCTTTGTTCAACTTGTGCGCTGGCGTGAGACCCTGTAATTCCTCTCGATCATCGGCTGTATCTTCACCTCGAGCGCTTTTGGTCATGATCCGCAGACTTGGTACGCTTTCCCGCAGCGCAGCAATCTTGTCGTTCAGGTTCGTTCGGTATCGCTTCTCGATCATATTATGCGCCGTCTTCTTGACGGGCGGATGGTCCCCCGATTCTTCATCATCCTCCTCCTCCGCAGAGGAAGAGGACTTGCGCTTTCGGCTGTTCTCGTTCGTATCAGGAGAGGAGACGGAATTGCTCTTGTAGGTGCTCGCGGGGCTATGTTGACTTCGGTACTGAAGATGCTGCGGCATGGCGATATTGCGCAACTTCTCTTGCTGAGCGGGGGTGAGGGTGTTCATGGGGATGGTCTGGTAGGGCGCTGTTGGCGGTGGTTCGACTTTGGGCTCCGGAGGATCCCAATTCAAGGGCGTCGAGTACAAGTTGCCCTCGTAGGGAGGGGTCTCTTGGTCCCAGTCGACGACCGGGAAGAGGGGGTCGTCGCCCTCCAGCGTGTCGGTAAATGTCAGCGTATCGTCGAGATTATTCAAGGAATCAAAGCCAGCGGAGATGCCAGAGAGGGCAGACGCAGACGCAGACGCAGACACAGACGCAGATGGGTCGAAAGAACTCTGGGATGTCATGATGAGGCGCGCCTGAGCTGATGGTGTTCATAAGACTGTTCTGCAGCCGGGAGAGCGAGACAAGGATAGAATGCAATCACGCGGGAGACGGGCACTCTGCTGGAGAAAATCGGGGAAAATGGGGTGAGGAAGGAACAGTTTGGCATTGCAACTACCTGAATGTGAAGGCGAGTGGGCGAGACTTCATGGCTTGAGGATTATCGTATGATCAAATGAAGCCATTCCAAGGTAGTATGGGCCGATACATGAAGGGGACTAAGCTGTATTGGGGATCCTGCGTCTGCAGGGTTCGCATCTGCCCGCGCCCGCCATCTATAATTGAATCTGTTGAATTGTCGAGATTGTACCTGTTGATCAGCGGAATATAGATAAACATAAACATGAATATAAATAGTACCTATGTATAATGGTATTCGCTATTCACTTCGAATATGATCATAATGTAATATGAGGGCACGTTTTCCCTGAAAATAGGCAGCTTACGAGAGGCTTTGTTGCCGGCGCACAGAACCCGTTCAGTTAGAACTAGCTCGCTGCTGAATGTTTGAATGTTCTACAAGCGATGAGACAATTACCCAGCGAGTAGCCACAGGATCAAGTTCCTTTGTATGTGAACCTGTATCCGTGGCCTGAGAATACGCTATGTTAGTTGCCGCTACTCTGTTGATGGAGTCCTGTGGAGTATATGAAGAACACCTCGACCAATTCAACCCGGCACCCAGTGTCTCTTAAGCAATGCCGCTCTGTTTCTCCTCTGCTTCCTCTATTTCTACCCTCTTGATTTTATAGTTGCGTCTTTTCTTCCGATAAATTAAGATGCAGCATGTTGGGGCGGAGTTGCAAGTGAAGAGTTGCGAAATTGGTGTGCCTGCATGTCGAAGACTACAAGGCTCGCTCTTCCGTCTTGGTTGCTTCGTTGCTACACAACCAAGGCTTTGGGTTATTACACAATCCGAACGCCGTGGTGATCTGGACGGTTCGATTGCCGAGATCTTGCTGCATTGTTGGAAGGTCTTGTAGTACAAGATCTCTCTGTCCAGACCCCCCCCC
>Ga0247778_1000803_pt1 | contig 24346 bp, 23 predicted proteins | sample UWRJL049202B5_FD_179939 | JGI IMG/M metagenome (GOLD analysis project Ga0247778, IMG submission 179939) | Plant litter microbial communities from Arlington Agricultural Research Station in Wisconsin, United States - UWRJ-L049-202B-5 | ecosystem: Environmental > Terrestrial > Plant litter >...
AGGGGACGAGTTTGGGTGGGAATGAGGTAAGTGGTGAGGGGTGGGTGTGGTTGGGGAGTAAGGGTGGGGATGTGTTGGAGGGGAGGCCGGGTTTGGTGGTGGGTGCGGAGAGGGGGAGGGTGAGGATGGGGAGAGCGCATGTTTAGTGGGAAGAGGGGTGAATTATATCGTATCTGTGAGTATTGTTTAGTTTTAATGCAAACTTTAATACTGGTATTGTAGTTTTTCGAGGGAATTCTTTTCGGAGAGTGACTTATTGACTTGTCATATTAAGAAGAGTAAACATTCCTCAAATTTTTTAAAGGTGTTTTAAAGATCCGAAATCTTGGTCATCAATAATCATTTTAGCCCACGAATCCTCATATGACTTGGAAAAAGTGATCCTATCGACGGCAAGAAAAATATATACTTGTCACGTGCCGTGGCGATCTCTTTCAAAAGTCGCGTCCGCGGTTTCAACGAAGTCCATTCCAACTTCATGACGAGTGTAGAAGATTCGCACAACATCTCGCGCACCGTAGCAGCTGCAACTATCTATACAGATAATGCACTAGCAAGTACGTATCTCCCTATTCCCGCTTCTCTGCAGCCATTACACCTCTACCCGCGCAAATCTGCCCCTCCTCACTTCGACGCGTCCACCAACTGACAACCCATCAGCATGCCATCCAACATAGAGCGCAAAGCGCGCCGCAAGAGGCAAACGCGTCTCGTCTTCGAATCGGCCACCTCTTCTCCCGCTGCGGGCACGCTTTCGCCGGCCAGGATGCGATACTCGTTGCGTGGTGAGAGTGGGAAGAAGCAGACGCCGACAGTAGTCATTGATGAGAGCGAGGATGAGTTGACTAGTGGTGGGAAAGGTCAGCTGGCTGTTGTTATTACGCCGAAGAAGAAGGATGGTGAGGGTCGTATTACGGATGGTAAGTACACGCTTTATTTTCTCAGGCTCTCTTGGAAATGATGATCAACATGACGTTATACCCAGCTCACTCAGACGCACAAGTTGCGAATGCTGCGAACGCGTATCTAAAATCTGATCCAATTAAATTCTTCACCTAGTTCTGGCATTGGGATTTCTTCTGCGACTAACGATTTACATAGACAGCCACGAGACTCCTGACGAAGACGATGAGTACCATACCGCCGAAGAGAAGCCAAAACTACCTTCCAGCCGATCGACGCGCTCATCGAGACGGAATAATACAGGGTTGGACGGAGCTGGAGATGCGTCTGAGGACTTGACACCAAAGAAAAATACCCCATCCAGAAAGACGGCTCGCCAAACACCTTCATCAAGCAAAAAATCTCCGGCTGGGAAGAAGCAAGCACAGAGAGAGGTCACACTTTCGGGTGATGATTCTGAAGATAGAATTATCCCGGCGCGGAATTTCAAGGACCGGCCAAACATGTTCTCTAAAAACAAATTACCATCTGCGAATGAGGAGGAGGCGGATAGCTCGGAGTCAGAGGATGATTTACTACCAACGCCTCGGAAGAGATCAGGTGGATCCAAGGCAGCAAGTTCATCTGGAGCAGGTCGCCGGCCGAGACCAATCTTGCTCGAAGATGACGACGACGACGATGTCTATGTCACTTCATCGATAGTTCAACGTGGGAAGCCACCGCCAGATTCGGACGAGGAAAGTGATGAACCCATTCAGAGTCCTCTGAAGCGACGCCGACCTATGACTCTACAAGCGGACGTTAGTTCTGAATCCGACCTCGAAATTAGTCCGGCCAAGCGACGAAGAAAAGCCCCGAAACCGGTAGATGAATCCGAAGTTGAGCTTGAAGAGGATGAAGAAGAAGATTCTGACCTGCCTTCACCCACAAAACTCTCGTCACGAAGCAAGGCTGGTTCCACCAGTGCACCTGGCACACCAACAAGATATACCCGTCAGAAGAAAGAGAAGAAACGTCACAGAAGCGAAAGGGAGAAGGCATTAGAGCTTGCGAAACGTCGTCGAGCAGGTGACAAGTCTGAGTTAACGCCATCTGATTCCGAATCCGAGGATAGGGAAGATTCAAACCTTGAGCACCTCTCAGACTTCGAAGATGATGACGAGGAGTCTTTCGTGGAGCCAAAAGCCAAACCTGCTTACCGTAGCTCAAAGACAGCTGCTTTTCTTGATATCGACCCCGTGGTAGACGAAGAAGATGACTTCATTGTCGAGGATGACGAGGAAGGTCTTATTGGTGTAGATCTCAGCATTCCCCTCGAGTTCACTAGCAAGAATCACCAAAAGCCGAAAGAGCACTTCAAGTACGCTGTAGAGTGGTTAGTACACAAGAAGCTCAACCCTGGCTTTGCAAGCAACGATGAAATCTACTATAGGGCATTTCAGATGCTGGACAACAAGCCACGAACTCTAGCGCAAAGCAAGTATGGATCTTCTGTCTGGACTGCTGATTTCTGGAGAACCCTGAACGCGCGCCCAAATTTCAGAGAGAGGAAGCTGGCGAGGGGAGAAGGGCTGATGCACCAGGGCGTGGATAAATGCGAGGTTTGCAACCGCACGAAGCATCCGTCTACCTATGCCATCCGTTTTGAAGGCAAAGCCTACCACAAGGATAGTTTGGATGAGGTCGAGCAAGACGATGCAGAGGAGGAAAACGAAGAGGAAGAAGGCGACTCTTCATCCGAAGAAAGCGGTTCTCTATCTCCTGTCAATCCAAAAGACAAAGGAAAAGGCCCAGCAATAGATGACGACGCCCGAAGTGTTGATGTTAACGGCAATTCCCTCCCCCCAGAATCAAGAGAATGGTACTCCGGCCAATTCTGCTTCCGCAAAGCACAGACAGCACATCTGCTCATCCATTGGAAATACGAGCTCTACCAATGGGTCCTGGACACACTGGAACGCGAAGGCGAATTGAAGCCCGCGAAGATAGTTAAGAGAGATAAGATGAAGGCAAAGGAGAGGAGGGATTATGCCAATAAGGTTGTTGATAGGTGGGCCAGAAAGGGTGGGCAGATTGATGATTTATGGAGGGATTATGATGCGCAGATTAAACTTGCTGAGGAGGCACAGGTCGGTGGGCGTTGGGGGTAGTGATATGTGAGTTATGCCGTTACGTGATTTGGAGGCGCATTCATGATATGGGCATAAAGGCGGAGTGCTTAGATGGTTGTGATCTTTGGTGGGCAAAATTCGACACAGAATGGCTTTTCTCGTACTAGGAAATGACGAGCAGATGCAATGCGTAACGGATGAACTTATGATACCCAGATTCGGACGAAAATAATATACCACATTCATACAAATGGCTTTAGATCTACTTGAATAACCGTGTACTGACTCATTTAGAACAGTGACTACTTGTAGCCCGGCTAAAGTATGTATACAATATTGGGATAATCTTTTCTTCCATGCAGGCTGGCAGGGGGCAGCTGCAACCATCTGCAAGGGAGTGTTGGTGGCTTGTCACGTGTCGGTGGCACGTCGAGACGCGACGACCGACTTCTCTCTCACGTTCTTTCCTTGCTCACTTTTTTTTCGACCAAGCCCCAGCACTAAAAGTATACTTGAACATTTCCCGTAGGTATCGTCGCTGACAAGCTGTCTAAATTGCTTCCATCTGACCAGTTCTGGTCCCTCCCTCCCAGGTCATGCACACAGCTTCAGACTCCCAGTTCGTCATTGAGGATGCAGATGCCTACTTGGCGGCCATCCAAAGGGTTTGTTATATATCCTCGCTTTTTTTGCGCTTGATTTTGCTAATCTCTGTACCAGCGGACTTCTTTTCGTGCGGCGCTGCCATAAGAATGGCGGTCAGTGGACGACACGACGAGCTTATGGCAACCTGCAGTACTGTGGACTCGTTTCCTGGTCCATCTATCCCCATTATCGTAAATCCAACGGGCTACTACAGCTGCGTGGCACTGCTTTCAGTACATCAGCTGTTGCGTACCGACAGGCAGCAAGGTCCGCAGATACATTACAGTCTATGGCCTTGAAGAAAGCTCGTGCCAAACGCACCCCGACTAGTGGATCCGGCCAAGGCACCAAAGAAGTAGGAGGTTTAGAAAAATTTCTTAGACCGAGGCTGGAATTGAGGATGGCCGGATCGCCTGAGACAAAGCAAGAATCGAAAACTAACGCAACCTCGGAAGCTTGGACAAAGCACAATGAACTAACACGCATGTTCTATAAGAAGGTTCAAGCAGAAAACCAAATTTATTGGGTCGAATCTAGCAAGCTCAAGGGTGTCCCACGAAGTGTCATGGCAAAATGGCATTTTACTCCAAGAAGCGGTCGAGTTGGCTTAGCGCGAACCCATGGCACGATATCGCATGTCACGACGCATATCGAAGATCAAGAGCTTCGGCGAAAGCTTACGGATTGGGATGCAAATTCTTGCGAACACTTGGCTCCGTTCTTCAGGGAGATTTTGATGATGCGTGCACAGCTGGCGAAATCATACGGCTGCGACAATTACATGGACCTCAGGGCTCAATTCAAGATGATTGACCGAACATCGGCTGAGAAATTTCTCAATAGTTTAAGACAACATCTATCACCTCGAATTACTTCTCATATGGACGAATTATTCAAGATGAAATTACGAGACATGGGCTACCATTTGTCGTTCGAAACGCTTCGTGACAACCTCAGACATTATGGCCACACCATTCTAGACTTCCAAGACGAGCATCCAAAGTATCAACTTCACAGAGGAGAAGTCGCTCGTTACTCATACTTGAAAAGGGAGGAGAATAGGGGTTTGGACGCTCGGAAATATATGGATTATTTTCCGCTGCAATCCACGGCTCGCAAACTGCTTGATATTCTTGGCCCTGTCTTCGGTTTACAATTCGAAGAGTTGTTGCCCAATGAAACAAGACACATTAAAGTCAGATCGGATTACTTAGGGAGTAATCAGTCTAACTCCAAAATCTTCGACAACGAGGAGAAGCTTTTAATATTCCACGTCAAGGACACAAGGTTTCCAAAATCTGGCTCGCCCATGGGATATTTGGTTCTGGACCTGCTGATTAGGCCGGGCAAGGTTTTGGCTGGATCAATGCGAAAGTTTAAAGATGTATACACGTCTCCACCTCTGGTTTATATACACTAACTAGATCATTAGTATTCTCAAGATGGAAGCAAGACTGGAAACCAAACGCCGGGTCTCGCGATTCTCGCCAGTATTCCCAGACCGACGACTAAGATGCCAAATTTACTCTCGTATGGCGACCTCAAAATCTTAGCACATGAGGTCGGTCATGCAATACACCACTTCGTTCGGGGAGATCTTGTGGGCGTTCCCCCGGATTCCGTCGAAATACCTAGCATTTTGCTTGAAAAATGGGTAGGCGACCCACGAATTCTTCAGAAGCTATCGTCGCACTACGCCTATGAAGAGAAATCGTACTTGAGTTTTTGGAAATCCGAAAACCCCACCGAAAGTTCTTTGCCACCGCAGAAGGCCCCACTTGATACTTTAGATCAAGTAATATTGGACAATCATCCAGCGAATAACATCCTTTACTATCAAATTCTAATTTGGAAGGCGAAGTTTGACCTGAATGTTCACAGCTATTCTGCAGAACAACTCAGAGATGCGAATATCGGACACGATTGTGGTAACATCCTCGGCGAATGGGCAGGAATATTTGACCGTGGATCCAAACGTGAGGGGTCCAACACTATGGACAGGAACAATAACACATACTTAAACTGGACCGAGCTAGAAGGATACGCCACGTCGTATTACACCTATCTGTAGTAAGTCCTTTCTCTGTTGGAAGCTAGCACGTTAAGTGCTTGTTTTCAAGTTCCCATTCGGTTCAGCACCACATCTCGTAGAGCTGGCTACGAATGCCATAATTTATACTTGTACCCCATCCAAATATCCATGCAAAGGAACCATTTTCATGAAGCTGACTAACGCTCTCAAGTGCTGAGGTCTATACTGTCGACATATTCAACGAATTCTTCGCGCGTGACCCACTGAACCGCCAGCAAGGCATGCGCTTCCGCAAAATTTTCCTCGAGCACCGAGATTATTTTCCTAGCCGCGCTTACGCGCTATATTTCAAACGCAATCCACTAGAACGGCTCTGTCTCATCATAAAATTGAAGCTGCTGGGTCGCTCAGAGAACACGATGGATGCACTTGAGAAGTTTATGGGGAGAAAATTAAGCATGAAGCCGTTTATAAAGGCGCTCAACGCGCCGGTGAGAAAGAAGGGAGAGCAGAGGCTTCGGTTCAGGTTGAGGATTATATGGGCGTCAATGCAGAGCATGGCGAGGAGGATACGGAGACCTTCCTCGAAACATTCTGATTAGGCATGGGGCCGGTCCCAAGTCTGCACGTAGGTTTCACTTTTCGAGACTACTACGGGGGTAGAGCAGATCAGTCAAGTAAATCTGGAATAAGGAGATTGCAACTGGGAGCGAAATCAAGAATTTGGGCTAATGCTAGTGTTCATTTTTATCAAGTTCTTGTGGTCGAGTCAGTTCGTTATCTCTAGGGGTGTAGCGAAGTTTCTCAGGCTTTGACTAATCACTAGAAGTTTAGCTCTTCTGTTCGATCCTTTGATTGCATATTCTGCGCTCAGCAATCACTCTACTTCAGCCAGAGATCTATCGAACCTGAAAACAAGCGTTCTTTGCGGAACTGATTGGTTTCTGTCCACCGGAACCTCCGTCCAAATTCTCTCAAGAGATTCAATCAATGACGGCTTCCCCATAGCTTGCTCAACAATAGCGGGCCAATCAGTCGTGAGACGGTGATCCCATGACCGGTAGAGTTCGGGGTCATGTGGTGCCCTCACTAATGTAAAGATTGGCGGTGGATATTGCCGGTATGTGTTTTCAGGTGCTTGACGTACCAATATCAGCTCTTCAGAAGGACTTGTCCTTGAAATAAGAGATGCAAGCCTCTCCGTATTCAAAGCCATGGTATTCAAAGCCAAGCTACGCAGTCCTTTCGTTTCACAAAGTGTTCGAAGCTCTTCGGCTGCATTTGGCAGCATGTTGAATTTCCACGGATTCATTACGCAGAGTCGGTCCACCTTCCAGTTGATGTATATGTGTGGTGGATTCTCGATGTTGGAGGATGAGGATTTGAAAGAGGTACCAAACTCGAGGGAGTAGCACTTCAGACCTTCTATCCGAGATTCTTGACTTGTGTGTAATACTGAAGGAGGAGTGCGCGAGGTGTAGAAATGTGGAGTTATCGCCTCATTTTTGACCCAAATCCGCTTACTATTCTTGACTAAGAAATCGACATTTCGAGAGTGAAAAGAAACTTCCTTCCATATCAGAAACCGAAGCTCGCATGGAAGATAGGGGAAATTGGTGAAACTTATTTTGAGGCTCGCTGTGGCTTTTCAGTAGTGAGATTTAATGTGCAGAGTTGGCATTTGACTGCAGCTTTATAGACCTAGGTTGAAAAGAATCTGGAGATCATTGTGGTTTACGAAAGGTCAAAAGAGAAATGACGTCTTACCAAGAAGCTTCTAGCCGCTTCCGAGTGCTGGAATATTGAAACTTCCGAGTTATAACAAGATTCGATCTTACTCGGAAGACGTTGTCGCTTTGTTCAGGCTCAAAGACGACACAGAATTCATCGAGAACTCACAGCATGCCTGTTAAGTTCTACCTGTCATTTCAGAAGATATCTCTTGTTCGACACAAGGCGAACACGGCGCAAAATTTCAGGTGGAATAGGTGAAAATGGCGGAAGCCTCGCGATTAGTCGTTGTCACATTGCATTCCAGCGGATTAACGCTACCTACCTAAGTAGGTACAAGGTCCCCTAGATTTAGCCATGTATCTATCATACCTAGCGACCCATTCGCTATAAACTCAGGGACCTGACAGCCTAGCCGAGGAACAATTTCGCTAAATTGCCGCAGCTCTCAGCATGACTTTCGACACGCCTGAGACAACATCAAATTACAATAATCACATGGTTCACTCTTTTCAGATTCCCAAAAGAATGTTCTCGTCACTACAGCTCTACTTCAATTAGTCTTCGTCTACACTGGCTCGTCGTCTTTGAAGCTCAATTTGCTCCTCCTCATCACTCAACTCTTCTCTGCCAGCCGCACGATCCACTTTCCCCTCTCCGTTATCTTCGTGTAAATATAACTTCATGTTCACAAACATAGCCCACAGTCCAAGATCATAGGAGATTCTCAGTGCCCCAGCAGCAACGAAGGCAATCCAAAACCTGTCACTCCCAGCCAAGAGACCGGTGACAGTTGGTCCCGCTGCCCCCGCTAATGTTCGTACCATACCCGTCACTCCCATGACGGCTGTTCTCTCTTCTGGTTTTACAACGGCGGCAATAAATGCAGAGCGTGGCGCTTGGTCCATGTTGTTCAATCCCGCACGCAGGAAGAAGAATGTGACCGTCAGCCATGTCGAGCGGGGAATCGGAAACAGAAGAACAGCTGCGGATGAGGGCAGGTGGGTGAAGACCATTGTATTTATGAGGCCTAGACGACGTGCCAAAGGACCAGCGAAGACGGATGATACCGAGGCGAGAATGTAAGCAGCTGAGAGGATGTCTCCAAGCGTTGACTTGTGGAGCTTCGGGAACTTCTGGTCCATGTAATAGACAGTCAACGAATACCCAACCATTCCGTCGGCGAGTGAGTCGACAATGAGAAGAAACCATAGCTTGTACATGATACTGCGAGTCTCCTTCGATATTTGTGCAAACATACTGCTCTTCTGATGTTTCGTTTGCGACTGAGGCTTCTCTTCTGGATCAGGAGGAGTTCGATCGGCACCAGTATCTTCATCCTCCTCGTCTTCATGCCGCTCTATTTCATTCATCAATATCTCTTCTTCCTCTCCCGTCTCGGCTTTCTCATCGGAGTTCTTCTTAATTTCACATTTTTCACTCAAAAACAGGGTGAGCACAATATTTAACACTCCCATGCCAGAATATACCCAAAATACAGCGTGGTAAGCATCAAGCAAGTTCCACCCTTCTCGCGAACGCAATATCTCAACAACTCGACCAGAAACTTCGGTTCCTATGGCAGAACCTATACTGGCAATAGTTATGTACCAAGCCAGGACATCGGCTCTTGTTGCCGGTGTTGTGAGATGAGAAAGGGTAGATTCCTCGATGGCACGAAACGGACCGAAGTCACCGCCTGTAGCACTGATAACTCCAATTATTGCGGCAAACAGCAACATCCAATAATTGTCTGACAGAGCGAAGGTCGCTCCCGATAGTACCATCAAGCATGAGCCGGCCGTGAGCACTCGTCGCCGTCCAACTCGGTCCGCTATTAGCGTGAGGAAGAGGGAGAGGAGGACGTCGCCGAGGAGAGTCAAAGTCATGAAAAGTCCGATATATTCATCAGAGAATTCAAGAGCAGAGAAGAATAAGGCCATGACGAGGGAGTTGGTGCCGTAGGCTAACATTCGGGTACATCGCGATAGGATTATGATCCAGGAGTCTTTTCCTGTATCATGGAGGGATTTGAGACCAAACTCTCGGTATAGCCACTTAAGTTTTGTGGGTATTATAGACGCCATGGTGACACAAAGTGTGACGATATGGCTCATAAAGGCAATGATAGAGAAGGTTTATCAATAGAGAAAAACATTTTCTTCAATGAGGAGAAGAGTGGGGGATGCGGATGAAGTGCGTCTCTCCTATTGGTGGCCTTGTGATGGCGAATCTTGTCCGATTTCGGCACTTAGTACAAAGTAACATTCTTACCTTTTGACATTTGCACCAATTTCTCGGAACAGATACACTACATCTTATTTGTGTTCATTTGCAATATTTACTGCACTGCAACGTGGTGGCGCCGAGGATGTAGACATTGTGACGTTCGGGGACGTGCGGGGAAACCTAATCTCAACCGCATCAACCAAGATTAATATGTTTTTGTTTCGACTTTTGAAATGTGCAGGCTTTTCGTGTAAACGCAAAACTGCTATAGTTTGCCGTCATATAAAGACTATACGGTCGCTTTACTCCCAAGTTCTCTTGCATGCTCCCCTTTTTCTGCCATCTCGTCTAGTACTTTCTCAGCAACCTTCATGGCATCCACTCCTGCCGGGACACCGCAATAGGTTGTACAGTGGAGGATAGCCTCACGTATCTCCAGCTCAGTAAGTCCATTGTTTCTTGCCCCTCGAATATGGACCGCCAATTCTGGGGCACGGTTGAGTGCCATAAGCATTCCGATGTTGAGCAGACTACGCTGCTTCTTCTCGAGGCCCGGTCGAGTCCATGCATAGCCCCAACACCACTCTGTGACCAATTTCTGCCCTTCGATGGAGAACTCTGTAGAACCGTTGGCAAGAGCTCGATCGACATATTCGTCTCCTACGACACTGCGGCGCATCTTCAGCCTTTCATCGAAGAGCTGGCTGTGTAGCGCATCAAATTTAGGGTCGGTAGACAGGTTTGGAAAAGAGAAAACAAGAGCTGGATTTCTCACAATCGTTCTAATTTCGGCAGGATTGAAGCAGAATGAAGAATACTGAGTTCGGCTTGTGAAAGATGCGTTCCGTTGAACATTCGTCATATTGGGGGATCCCCACTACCTAGGCACTTGATAGTGGGGTTCCAGTACCCGCGTTCTCCAACTTCCCCACCACCGCTTCGCGCCGGACGCGGCTTCGACGTTTGAAATGAATGTTGAGATAAAACGCGAGATGCGTATTCTATTATTCTTTCGTCTCCCAGTCTTCTCTTCCTCCAAGGTATCTATATACAACTCTTGAATCCAAATCTCTACAACGCGGATCATTACTGGCCGCAGTATATGTCTCAAGTCCGACTTCCCCAAGCACATTCTTTGAACCGACTCTCTTTGCCATCTCCACTGCAAGTGAGAAGTCTTTCCGCATGAGCTGCACCTTGAATCCCTCCTTATATCCCTTGGAAGAAGGTGCCTCGGGAAACACCCCAGGGACCGGATTAAACTTATCACAAATCGTATTTTGTGCTGTTCCGGCGGCGTAGACTTTGGATAGAACCCGCGGATCAAGCCCAGACCGCATACCCATGTCCATCGCCTCAGAAGCTGCAATGGCGATAATCCCTGAAAGATAGTTATTGGATAACTTTGCCGCAAGGCCCAGCGACGGTCCCCCGCATGGAATGACTTTCGACCCCATCAACTGCAGCAATTTCGTCAAGCGTTGTAGATTTGGATCGCCGTCAGAACAGCCTAGGAAAAATGCAATTGTGCCTTTGACAGCCCCTACAACACCGCCGCTTGCCGGTGCATCATAGAAGAAAGCTGTTGGGAAGTATCTCGTGATGTGGTCCCTGACTTGAAGACTTGTCGCTGTATCGATCGTCGAGCAGTCTATCAGGATCTTTTTGGAAACATCCGAAGTACAGATACCACTTTGATGGTCAAGGTAGACCGATCGGACGTGAGATCCTTCGGGTACCATTGATAATATGGTGTTCTGCCCTCAATTTAGCAATTAGGTGTCTCTTGGCAGCTCGCTTTGTGTCTTACAGTCTTTTCTGCTACCTCCTTTGCGCTTGAGCACTTCAGAACTTTGCTCGGAAACTCGGCGCATAACTGATCAATCAATGCCTGAGCAATATCGAAGACGAATATTTGTGTTTCTGGAGGCAATTTGGTCGCTAGATGCCTTGCCATCGGCATTCCCATTGCTCCTAACCCAATGAACCCCACGTCACCCATGATGAATCCGGCGATTATAGACAGATGCTCAGAAATAAGAACTTTTGATATCGAAGCAAACTGACGACACCAGATACCGGTGATATGGAAGGTTGCAATGGCCAAGGACCGCTGATTCGGTTAGGTTATCTCGCACAGCAGGCCGGTCTTCCCCGCATCGCCACTCCCGTGACTACCGCAAATCATGGTGGGGCCTGAGATCTTTGTTGTTACTTCGACTTTTAAGAATATATTTATTCCCAAGGCATTACAGGTATTTATTTATTTTCGGGGCGCGCTGCCACTTCGAAAGCATTCATTTCTTTGATCATGTCGTCTAAGCCAGAAAATCTCACATCCCGGCCTGAACGTCAATCTGGAACTGTGCAAGTCCACGCTCTCTCAGCAGGGCATTTGACGCTCCCAGAGGGTCACTTTGTTCATCCAGCTTCAGAAAGTGCTCGAAATACTGTTCCTTCACTAGCCTTCCTGATCCAGCATAGCGATCGTGACGGACGCACAACGAAAATTGTCTTCGACCTCGGGTTAAGACGCGATATAGAGCGCTACTCCGAACCTATACAGCGGCATACAAAAACGAGGCAGCCGATTACTACCGAGCCTGACGTTGTTAAAAGTTTAGCTAATGGCGGCATTGCACCTGATGATATAGACTATGTCATCTACTCACATGTAAGCTTTTTTTTCTCTTGATGTATGTCTCGATTTTTAATATCGCGTTCTCCACAGGTACATTGGGATCATATCGGAGAGCCTTGGGACTTTCCAAGTAGCACATTCGTCATTGGTTCTGGTTCATGGGCTTTGCTTCAAGGAAGTTCATCGTCCCTTCGTGGAACTCATTCGTTCTTTGAGGCAGATTTGATTCCAAAGTCGAGGACAATCGAATTATCGGACCCCATGTTGACCCAAGAACAATATACAGAGCCTTTACCACAAAGCATTGCGGGGAAACTCAACTTTCACCATCCATGGGAATCCTATCTAAACCTTCCCAACACCATCGACGTCTTTCATGACGGAACTCTCTACATAGTAGATGCTCCTGGGCATTTACCTGGTCATATCAACCTACTCGCCAGAATCGAGGATAACAAATTTGTGTACTTGGCGGGGGACGCCTGCCACGATAGGAGAATAATGCGTCAAGAAAAGGATATTGGGACATGGATGGACTCAGAAGGTCATATATGCTGCATCCACGCCAATCGTGAAGTGGCGGAGCAGACGATTGACCGGATTCGAAAGTTGGAAGAGCAGGGAATAGAGATTATTTTTGCTCATGATGTGGAATGGGAACGGGATCCGATAAACAAAAGCCGTTTCCTAGGGATAGACTAAACCGCGACCTGATTATGGTTTATCTCCATGCCTTTTGATTCTAATCTGTTGTGACCACTGACTAGGATGCTCAAAATTGGCCGTGCGAGTGCCCCGCAGTCTACCCCGCATAGTGGTGCTGCGAGCAATTGAAGCTATTACACTCACTTTGAGATATCACATCCCATTCAACTTCTATACTTCTTGAGGGCTTATATATTTGCTAAGCACACTATTTTGAAGCTCAAATGATTTTGCCACCATGTCATAGAACAACTCCCATAATTGACACAACGTCAAGTGCGGGGAAAGGGGGATAAACGATGAGGGGTTGAAAATAATAACGCCGCAAACAGGATTCTCTTTGACGCAGGCCAGGCTTGAAATGGAAACTTTGAGACTTGCCGTATGCTCGACACTGAGTACTTGTATGTTTAGATGGCCACCTTTCGGATCAGGACATAAAACCCCGCACGACAAAAGAATTCGAGGACAGAGAACCACACATCGAAACATATTGATTTGTCCAATAAGGTCATCAAATGACGAAAGCCAATAGTCTTCGAAAATTTAGAGCTTTGTACTAGCGCTTTGAAAAAGGGAAGTGCTTTTCATTGAAAAATACATTTCAGCAACAGGTTCCCAACCGCGCAACCGAGGCTTCCGAGAGCCCCTGATCGCTTATTAGTAAGTATGCTGAGCAGCTTACAGTACGCTAATGATATGCAGGGTATTTGTGGGCATACAGCGCAATACTTTTAGCCTAAATTTGTGAGCGAATCTCAGTACGGAGCACTGCGTCATTTATCTATATTCAAGTTTTGAGTTCCGAGCGTATAAGTAACATCCTCTTGGCATACATTAGCATCTTGGCACCTTGGCATTTACTATATCCTTATAACTATTTTGATCGTCTACAACACTATCATGGTGTCTGAACATGTTTTAGAACTCTGCCAAGCCACAGAGACAGTCAGCTCAGTCCTCGCTCAGAACCCAGCCGAAGCGCCCGGAGACATCGTCAAAAAACTTTACGGACGCCACAACCAAGATCTTCATCATGATCCAGAAAGACACCGGCCAGTCCCGTCACCTCAGTCGTTGGAGATGGCGCTGAAATGCGGTCAATGGGGCCCATCGCAACCAAGCCCCTTGTTCTTGCAAGCCTTTGGCGACGCGTTGAATTGTTTAGATACGGATCCAATGTCTGGCGTGGTCTCTCCTCCATTGATGGGATCTCATGGAACCGTACCACTTACGGTTATTGCACCATTGGCGGACATTATTCGGCATTGCTCCAACATGATTGTCCGGGCGGAGAGAGAAGTATTCTTCATCACGTGCTCTTGGTCGCCATCAGTTGCACAAAGGCTAGTGAAAGATGCTCTGATAGAGCTTTCAAGAAGAGCCGGGGAGAGAAAGCAAAGGGTGGTGGTGAAGATGATGTATGACAAAGCTGGTGCGGCAAATGCAATCGATGCGCATCAAGCAGTGAAGCCCGCAGCATACACAGGCGAAACTATCCAGCTGCCAGCTCCGGAAGAAATACCTAATCTGGATTTCGAGGTTGTCAGTTTCCACAAGCTGGTCTTGGGAACGTTACACGCCAAGTTCTGTATCGTGGATCGCAAAATGGCAGCGGTGATGAGCAATAACATGGAAGACAACGATAATGTGGAAATGATGACCCATCTGGAAGGCCCAATTGTCGATAGCATCTATGATACGGCACTGATCACTTGGAACAACCACCTCGACCCTCGTCTCCCATCTCACGCGGCCCCGGCAACTCGAGGTGGCCTGCCTACCTCTGAACATGAGCCTCTCTACCTGGGTCGCGCCCCAGCTCAAGATCTAAATAAGATCGCTGCCGAAGGACAAGCAGTACGTCTCCCAGAGCACATGCCAGGAGATCCTCACTACGACACAACCATCAACGAAGAAATCAAACGCATGCAATCCATCTATTCGCTCAAGTCCAACGAGACCCATCTTCAGGCTACAAACCGCCAACTGAATCTGGCATGCCGAAATGAAATCACTCCATCTGGTCCAGATATTCCGGAAGGCCAAGAAATGACTCCCTACATCTCAAGCATGACACCAGGACCCGTCCCCATGGCTCTCGTCTCCCGCCCGCCATACGGCCCACCGACTTCACACAACGTATACGTGCCACAGAACGAAGCTTGGCTCTCTCTAATCCGCAATGCAGAACGCTCAATCTTCATCCAAACCCCTGATCTCAACGCCGCGCCGCTCGTGCCTGCCCTAGCTGCAGCCTTAAAACGAGGAGTTGAGGTCACATATTATGTGTGCTTTGGCTACAATGATGCCGGCGAGATCATTCCTACTCAGGGTGGTACAAATGATCAAGCTGCGCAAGCACTTGTGGAGAGCATATCCCGCGAAGAACGCCAGCTTTTGAAAACTTGCTACTATGTAGGCAAAGACCAAGATCATCCCATTCATCAGAGCTTCAAGCAGCGGTCTTGCCATATCAAGCTACTGATTGTGGATGATCATGTGGCTATTCAAGGAAGTGGAAACCAGGATACGCAAAGCTGGTATCATAGCCAGGAGATCAACATCATGTTGGACAGTGAAGAAATTTGTCGGAAATGGAGGCAGGGTATTGATAGGAATCAGAACACGGCGCGGTTTGGAGTTGCGGCTGAGGATGGAATTTGGAGGGATAGGGACGGGAATCCGGGGGAGGGATATATGGGGAATCCGGGGAAGGTGGAGGGCTTGATTAAGGGTGTTTCGGGAATGATGAAAAAGATGAAGGATAAGGGTGGTTTTTAGAGAAGGAAATCATGTCACACCTTTTTTTCTTCACTGATTTTTCTTGGGATCGTTTTTGATGCCTATTCGGTGCCTTTTAGCTTTATTTTATTCTATTTCGGATTACCGGTATGCTTTTCGGTGAGTGGTGAGGGGCATTAGCTGCGCCGCCACGGTTTTGGCTCAGCCCCGCCACCCCTGCGCATCTGCATCCAAAGCCTGGCACGGAACCAATGAATACTTTCGCAACACGACATCTGCTTACGGCACACCGCAAGGCGTTCAACTTTGCTAGGCCATTATTCCGTTCTGTATTAAAATAATATGTCTGCTCCGAATACTTTGAGAATTCATCTCGCCTAATATGAGTGGAAACATCACGCTCTGGACGACTACCCGCACAGACAGCGATCTAGTATTACCTCCGATAATTTTCAGACCGTATGAATTCAGCGTCCGTACCACCGGGTTGGTACAGAAGAACGTATCGGATGCGGTGGAGTCTCTTGCCAACGTACCTGGGTCGAGCGGCCTGTCAATCTCGTAAGTCATTCTCAGTTGTAAATATTAATGTGAAGCTGATCAAATGCTCGCAACTTAAAGAATAGTAGAGATTCACGATGTCGCTCCATGGTTACCTCAGGTCCTTGAGGATGCATTTCCTGGCTTCCCCCTCGATCTCTTGAGGCCGATGCTGCAGTCGCCAGACTTCAACAACGCCCTTCTACCCCTCGGGCGTTCAGCAGTTGGTGATCTTCCCCAAATCAAAAATTATTAATGTGAATGAACTGACTCATTTTCCAGACTTCAGCTTTTTCATAAGATATGCCGCTGTAGAAGAAAAAGAGACAGGCGAAAACTCTGCTCCGACCCGTACCTTCGACTCCTGCGAAGTCCGCTCCGTACCTGTAGCAGTCTGGATCAGCTCTAGCAAAACGATCCTCAGTGATGAGCAGCAATCAAAGCCCCCAATTCCCGTCATAGTAATAGTCTGTCAGCACCCGTTTGTCCGCATGAAACTATCACAGCACCTAGCACGTGAATACCCGCGCAAGCTCCGACGATTAATGGAAAGTCCCGCGTGGATTTATCTTGATCTGAGCTTTGTTCTCTCGCAGTGGCAAGAGGTCTGGGAACTTGCTAATGGCAGTATTGTGCTGAGGGATGCACAGTTGACGGGGAAGGCTAGCACGAGTTCGTTTATTGATTTGACGCAGCGCTTGCATCATGATTGTAATAGCGTGGTTATGCTGCAAGAGGGGTTGAGGCTTCATGTTAGCGCTATGAAAGCATATCAAAGATTCGTTAGGGCGCAGCGGACGGAAGAAAAGCGGAATCGATTTTCTGGTACGCGTGGTGGTTCTGGTCTGGGTAAGCTCTGTCGTGGTTATCGAGCCAGTCGAGAAAGAAAAATTTCTAATGTGGTTTAGGTGGTGCGAAGCTCCTTGTTGTGGCTTCGAAACATCAGGTGGAGCTTGAGAATCGAGTTGAGGATTACCTGCAAAATTTAGAAAATAATCAGGAAACATCCAAAGTTATTTTCAAGCAACTGGAGATCCTTCAAAGCTTGGTAGGAAACAATTCTCCGAACCGCATTTAAAGATACACATTTTGACGTATTGTTTAGGCCTTTAACACAGAGACCGTCAGGCAAGGCTACGCAGTAGCACGACTAAATTATCTCGCCGTAGCATTCCTTCCACTATCATTCGTAGCTGTAAGTCCCCACACCAAGTCGCTCACCCTAAAACTAACAAATATCAAGTCCCTCTTCGGTATGACCGAATGGACCATAGGCCCGGTCTGGTACCCCTTATGGGCATTCATATGCATCGCCCTTGTCGTAGGCATTGGCGTCGCCTTTCAGAGACGATCCAGAGCCCAAAATACCCGCGACAGATCCCGCCCCTGGGCTTTCCAGCAATGGGAAATGCCCATCCTCCGCCTCCGCTCCTCCGAAGACACGACGACAAATCAGAGGCGGGCGTCGGTCAGTAGCAGTGTTTATGGATTCGGAAATTTGGTAAATCAAGGAAATTCAGCGAGTTCGAGTTCAAGTACCCTTGTCCAGTTTGCTCGGTCTGGCTTTTCTCGGTCTGCAAACAATTTGAAAACAAATTTAGGAGAAGGGCCAAGTGTTCCATTGCCTAGTATTCCTGAGAGAAGTCGGTCTTCGGATGTCCCTCACTGGCCTTTGCCACCCAGTAACTTCAAACTACCAGAGCTGCGGGAAAAGGAATGGGGGATCAGAGCTTCTGCCAAAGCTTCTGCGAGTGTTACAGCGGCTGGCTTTGTGCCGTCCCGCTCCTGATGATCTGGTCGAGTGAACTTCACTGCGTAACTCGAACTCTTGCAATAGCAGAAATGTTAAATGATTCCACAAACCCTACAACCCCACCTTTCCTGGACCCCTCCCCTGAGATTTGGCATTGCCATAGAAGGAACCCTCGAGGACAGCGAAGAAGTCAGAAATCATGATTATGCTCAATTTTCTTACGCACGTCCTTCCTTTTGATGACTGGACAGTCTTAGTGGTGAAATCTTACTATCAAAGCGTGTTGATATGCATACCACCAGCCTCCCTCTAAATGAACCGTTGTTGCCAATTCATGCGTTGTCTTAAGACTTGAACCCCAAACCTTTTCAGTATCAGTAAACGGAAACGACTGATCAAATATCTTCTCACGATCCTCCTTCAAGTATCGATTCATTCCCGCGCGTTCACCAGCAGAGAAAGCTTCCAAGTTCTTTCCGCATACAAACGTCGTGGATAAATCGGGGTGAGCATGCCAGTCACGAGCGCGTATCGATTTGAAGTCGTCCCACCAGGGCTCAACTATCAGAGAGAGTTCCTCGAGCTTGACGTCTCCCGATTTGAGGAAATCTAGATCTTCAGGGGCAAATCCTCGCCAGTTCAAAGCGAGAAACTTGAATTTGTGCCGTTCGTAGAGTTTGCCCAGCTCATTTGAAACTTGTGTCCGTGGACCCCAGTTATATCCTCGTCTGATATCTCTCAGATTCATAGCGCAAAGCCTGTCGGCCTGTGGGTTGAAGTAGATGCGTTCAAACTTAAGATGGTACCATTTCAGTCCTTGTTGTCTAGACTCTCGGCAAGCATGTAGAATTGAAGGCGAAGAAGATCGTGACGCGTATGAGATTCTGAAATCGGGTTGCTGGCCCAAGTGCACCAGAAAATCGACATCCCGTCTATGGAAACTCACAAACATCCAAACTTGCAAACGGAGCTCGGTAGGCAGCTTTTGAAATCTGTCAAAGACATGGAGATCATTATTCTGCCTCATGGCTGAGAGTCGATTTGGTAGGTGGGAATCCCGGTGTGGGGTGGTATGGAGAGCAGCGATGAGGAACTTCAGTCTGTACGGTATGTGTTCGCGATAGTGTGCAAGGTGTGGTCGAAATATTTCTGCGGTGACGCGGGTTTATGTATCAGATACGACTTTTGGAATTGCGTGAAGGAACGAGAAGAATTCGCTATTTGTAGCAGAATCTACGACCCGTTTTGGAAAGAAATGGAAGATAGGTAACAAAGATCCATCAGCCGAGACTCAGACCTCGCACCCTGAAATAGATCCGACATCCCAGCTTGAGAAAAGAGCGACAAGAAACAATGGACCGTGAGTTTCGGGAACCGACAAGACTGAGACTTGGCTTGGAGGAGGCGCGAACTGCGAGCGCGTCACTATTGGAGTACGAGAATCAAAGCACAGACATCAAGGCGACCAAACAAAGAAGTATGCGGGATACAGGAGGGTCGAAACAAATAGTGATCCCGGGAATTCCTGTAGGGAATCTCGGCAAGGCGAAATAGTGTCACTCGACCTGATTTCCATGCTGCATACAGCGAGGCGATTGGAGAGAGGCAACAAAATGAAAGATTTGGAGAAGAAAGAAAGAAAATCAACTTGCGAGGAAAGGGTGGGAAAATCACTGTTTTCGGCAGAAGGTAAGAGGAAGACTGTCACGGTTGCACTTTCCGCGAAGCGATGAAGCCACAGCGGGTGGATCACGAAGTATGTCAAAGCTTTCTGAATTCTGCTACAACGACGTAGCCATTCATGAACGATACATCAAAGTCATCTGTGGGATAGGACCTCCATGCGTGCGCCCCCATCTTACCCAGTAACTTTCGAGGTTAATACGAGACTCTTCTCTTTTTAGACGCCGCCGCCGTGCGCGTGACGCAGTTGGCCACCGGCTGGGCTCTATCAGCGGCGACGGCAAAAGGACAGCATCTCCGCGATGGTTACGTGGAAATTGCCGGGATGTATCGTCGAACAGGACAAATTCTCCGATTTGACAGTTTTGAGCCACAGGGGCAAAGACTATGTAGGGAACGAGATTGCTGTGCATATGGGAGACATTCCATGCCATAGAACGGAGCTTCTTGTGATTGCAAATAAGATACAACTCTCGGAGACCCTCGTGTGACCAAGAGCCGAGAGGCCACTGGTTTTGTGCATCGTCAAGCATGAGTTGGTTGTAGTCTACCACACATAAGCGACCGACCTTCCAGTTAAAATAGATGGTTGATGGGGTTGAGAAGTTGAATTGTGATGTCGTGAGAGACGTCGCAAAGGACAACTCGTACCACTTCAACGCTTCATTTCGAGCCTCATGGCTCGTATGCAGCACTGCCGGCGGAAGACACGCAGAGTGGCAGTAGAATAGATTTGTGTGCATACGACCAGGCCACATGAGCGATGGAGATCCCATTTTAATATCAACATCTCGAGGGTGAAATGACACTTCCTTCCAAATCTGAAGCCTGATTTCCATAGGCAAGTTTTTGAAGCAAGTAAAAGACGCTGGGGACTCTGCTCTAGAAACGGTAGATGTAAACGCCATCCTGGAGGATGACCTCTGATGTTGAAAGGTGGCGTTTTGTGAATACCGAGGTGATTTTAAGAATTGTAGGAATGAAAGCATTCTGAATTTGCAGTATAATTTACTGAGATTCAGACTATCAGATGAGGAAGCACTTATATCCAGCAGCTACCCCTTCGAGCATCTTCGAAACTTTTCTAGAATTGCTCGAGCGACAAAGGGAAGTCAACTTCTTGCAAAACACCACAAAACTCGACGAAACTTGTTCGCTTGAATGAACATCCGGCAAGAATCCAGAGGAATACTCAAAAATCGAGACAGAAGACGACATGAAACAGGAAGGATCCATTGTGATACGGAGAGGTTGCGGGCAAGTGATCCGGAAGACTGGAGTGGCGAAACTACCAGAACCTGAAGGGGAGCTTAGAAGCCCAGCCACAAGGATCTTCAGCCACACCAAGCAATATTGTATTGTTCTCTGGAAGCACGGAGTTTCAGAGCATCTGAGAGGCCCTTGAACTGAAGCAAAATCCGGGCGGCGACTAGACACGTCCGCCTCAGCCACATCTTGTGGCATGGGTAGGGGCGGTGAGCATCAAACTATATTCTCTAGCGCAGAGGGATATATTGGAAAGCGGGTCGTCTATAGACGGAATGTCGTGATTTCCATGGCGGCTGATGGGAATTGTTGGAAATATCCCAGGACGTCATGGACCTTTTATGATCTTCACAGGGAATGCCTGCGCCACAGGTTAATGCGCCACACCTTGGCTGGTAGCGCGCGTCGGATTGGACAATTGACGCTAAATTCCAAGGCAAGGGAGTTGGAAGGACCTGGTGGACCTCCCATGACACCTCCAACATCAACCAAACTGCGGGGCAACGACCACAACCTTGTACTCCAGCCGCCAGAAGAGGATTCATTGACCTGCAGTTCAGTATGAGAAACGATTCAATCGAGGATCATTTCCCTTCCCCGACTTTTAGCTCAACCAAGCTGATCCATGCAAATCCGAAATGTTGGAAGCTCCAAGAGTCAGGAGCTGTCACAAGCTGTGCTATAGCCAATCTCTGGCTAGATATGCTCCCACGATGGCTCACTGCATTCCGAGAGGGAGGGGTAGCTAGCTCTAGACTGCTATCAATCTTGGCACAGTAGTGCGAGATCTGCTTCAAGAGTAGAGTTTACTACTGCGGCGGTTCGCGTCGGTCACTCCATTGACAGCCATGGCGCCATTTTTTTTTGCTGCAGAATTACACCATTCAGGCGGCCTCATACAGGTTTTGCAGTGGTGAAACGGCAAAGCCAATAGCTATGGCGGGTAAAGGGACTCGTGATGACAGCGGGCTGTTGACGTCTAGGGTAGCTTACGCCACAAACGACATCATCGATCTTCAGCTGCTGCTCCCCGCGTTTGCTTTTTTTGATATATATTCAGGTAGGGAGTCTACTTCTTACTATTTTCATACTTCTACCCCTCATACCATTCTACTCATTTGATACCCGATACTCTTCAAGAATATCTCACATACCCAACTGCTTGATACCCAAAACTAGCAATCATGGATAAGATCAAGAACTTGCTGTAAGTAAATAAGAATTTCTTCATTCGAATGCATTTCTAGTCAATAATCTGCAAAATTCATTAGAACAATACTAAAAATTCTTCAATAGCTCCCCTGGCAAAGCCCAGGACGACGCGACCCTTTACGGAACTGGAGAGACTGCAAATCCCACACATTCGAGCACCACTGGGACCCATACAGGAGGCCTTTCAGGAGAAGGATCACATCTCGCGAGCACTCACGGCCCGGTAGCAGGAGAAGGATCCCATTTCGGAAACACCCGCGACCCTGTTGCGAACACCACATCCCATGTCCCAGGAGCCTTCCCATCCGGAACCTCTACAAACACGAGCAGTGGAGTCGGAAACGAAAACACCCACAACACTGGCATAGCCTCTGGACCAGGCGCTACAACTACTGCCGGTCCTCATTCCTCCAACGTTCCGAACAAAGCCGATCCTAGAATAGATTCCGATAATTCAAGACATGTGGGACATTCTGGAGTCGCTGGGACTTCTGGCTTAGGAAATACCCACAACAGCGGTCTATCCTCTGGAACAGGCAATACGACTACTTCTGGACCTCACTCTTCGAACCTAGCGAACAAAGCAGATCCTAGAATCGACTCGGATAATTCGAGATCTTCGGGTCACTCCGGAGTTACAGGAACTTCAGGTTTGGGAAATACCTCCCACACCTACCCCGCTGGCGTTTCTGGAACTAGCTCAGCAACAACTGGACCTCATTCCTCAAATCTCGCAAACAAAGCCGACCCTCGTGTTGACAGTGATAACTCAAGAACCACTGGACATTCTGGACTTCCAGGTACCAGTAGCCACAACACTACGGGCTTCGGTACGACTGGCACTTCAGGTCAAGGCTCCCACCTCACTGGCCAAAATCTCGGATCAAACACCGGATACACTGGTACAAACACTGGTGTAGCAGGCTCGAACCAAGGCTCAGGACACCACCTGGGGCGCGATGCGGCTGCCATTGGCACCGCGGGAGCTGTTGGCGAGGGCGCGCACCACCACAGCCAACATCAAGGTAACTTGGGCTCTAATACTGGTTCTACTGGCTTGACCGGCCAGAGCCTGCCCCACCACACGGGCTCAAACGCAGGCTACACTGGTTCCACTGGCCAAAGTCTCCCACATCACACTGGCTCAGGTGTTACGGGAACTAATCAAAATTCTGGACACCATCTCGGCCGCGATGCTGCCGCTGTCGGAACCGCAGGCACCGTTGGAGAAGGTTTACATCACCACAACCAACAACAAGGTAACCTAGGTTCGACTACCGGTCATACCGGCGTAGGCTCTACAAGTCAGCATGTACCCCACACTGGACACGGTGTAACTGGAAATACTCAAACGTCTAGCCACAACCAGCACCAAGGAAGCTTGGGCACGGGTTCAACCGGCGTTTATACTGGCTCCACCGGTTCCTACCACACCGGTCCGACCGGGACTGCCGTTTCAGGAGTAAGTACTTTTCATATCATTCTATGAAGAAATTTTTAGTCATATTTAATACTTGAATGTAAATGCTGACATATTTTTACAGCCCCACAGTACAACAACCGCCAACCGACTTGATCCCCATGTGAACTCTGCTCGAGGAGTTGGTCTCGAAGATGCTCACCACCACGATCCAATTCACGGGGGTGGTGCAGAAGAGGCGGACAGACATCATGGCGGCAGCACGCATGGCGCTGGAGTTGGACACTCTCCTGGTGTGGGACATTCCACGACAACCACAACCACAACATCCACTGGAGTCAGCCATTCTACGCCCGGCCATAATACTACCTCGACTGGAGTTGGTCACTCAACACCAGGTCATAATACCAGCTCGACTGGCCATCACCTTGGCAGAGATGCTGCTGTTGCCGGTGGAGTTGGAGGTGCTGCTTATGAGGCTAACAAACATCATGGAACTTCAAGCACTCTAGATGGTCCGGCTCCCAACACAGCTGGCCCTCACAAATCAGACTTGTTGAACAAACTTGACCCTAGAGTTGACGCGAAGAAAGAGACAACCACGTCTGGCTCCTCTGCCGTTCCAACTCACCACGGTGGTGTCGCCGGGGATCACACCCGCACCACTGATCCTGCTCACCACAGCACTACAGGACACCACACTGGAAGAGATGCAGCCGTCACTGGCGGC
>Ga0247778_1000804_pt1 | contig 24323 bp, 24 predicted proteins | sample UWRJL049202B5_FD_179939 | JGI IMG/M metagenome (GOLD analysis project Ga0247778, IMG submission 179939) | Plant litter microbial communities from Arlington Agricultural Research Station in Wisconsin, United States - UWRJ-L049-202B-5 | ecosystem: Environmental > Terrestrial > Plant litter >...
GTGATGAATTTCTTTGCTGCTGAGGGGGGCAGCCAGGATATGCTGGTTGGGGAGAAGATTTGGGAGACGAGGATGGGGAGGTCGGAGGGGACGAGGGGGGAGATGTAGTCGGGGGACATGAGGAGGGAGGCGTCCATTGTGTCGTGGTCTTTGGAGGGTGTGGTGGAGATTGCGTAGGGGGGTGTGAGGGGGTGGTCTGTGGAGGAGGGGGCGAATTGGAAGGGGCGGATGGAGGCGGATTCGAGTTCGCTTGAGATGTGCTCTTTGAGGGATGAGATTTCGTCTTGGGATAGGGTGTCTGTTTGGGATAACAGCGGGATGACATTTGTTAGGTGAGAAAGGCGGCGCAGGTATTCGATGTCCACTGGCTTGATTTCTGATGATGTTAGAAAGTATCTTACTATAGTTTGACGAACTTACTTTGTGTAATCACGTATAACACCAAATCAACCTGTGATCCACCATTGCCACTTAACATGCTAATCATATCTGGTTCGCTCAACGTTTCGAGGGAAGTCATCTTCTTGAAATGAGACTCGACATAATCGACGACAGGAGTAATGCATTCCAAACACTGCAAATGTTAGCATATAAAGAACTTTGCAAAAGAGTACCTACCGAAGTCTTATTTCCGTATCCTGGGGTATCAACAAAGCACAGGTTCCGCTCAAGCACTGAATCTCCTAAACTCTTCCGTCTTCTTAATATTCTGCTCTCTTCCAGATCAGACCACCAAGCGGGATATGCCCTTGTACTAGCATAGACCTCTGTAATCTGTGAAGTAGTCTGCATATCCACGCCGCTCCTCGATTTGCTTCTCGAACTCTTCCGTCTTGTCTCTGGGATGGAAATCGGGGTGGAGGATAGGGGGTCGATATGTACAATATCCTCGCAGGTTTGGACGATAGCCTTGATCAAGGAAGTCTTGCCCACGCCTGAAATAAGTTAGTAGAGTTCATCTAACAAACGGAAGTACATACCCGAATCACCAGCAATCAACACCTTCAACCTCCCCATATGCTTCCCTCTCTCTGTAAACGGCCGTCTACTCGGCATCTTAATACTCGGCATAACTAACTGTGGTGCACTCCCACTATCAACCAACTCATCTCTCTCCTCATCCCCACTCGACACAATGGCCTGACTAGCCATATCATCCATATATGAGCCCGCGTCTGAAGGTCTGCGAGAATCTGGACTACTCATAAGTGAAGGCGGGGCTGGAGAGCCAAATGAAAGTGGTGTAAATGGTCTCGAGATCGTAGCCTGGGAAGATCGGCGCTGGTGGGACGGTGAAGCATTCCTACTCTCATCTATACCCGCAGACTCCAAATCCTCCACTTCACGTCTCTCCCTTGATTGTCCAAGATGCTTCTTCCAGTTATGCCTTGCACTCCGTAACTTCTCGTCTGAATCATCGCTATCGTGAGATATGGAGCTAATTGTAGTCTCGAGACTCTCGACACCGTATGTGCTCCCCTTGGGAGATTCTCGCTGCTTTGGAAGGATCGATGGAGAATTAGAGAGGGATTCTTCCATGGTCTTTTCGTCTGCGAGGAAGTATGTCATTTGGGGAGGCTGGCTGCGACTTGCGAGCGGTGTGGTGTCGTTATCGGCGAAGCTCGTGCTTCGGGATCGCCCTGTCAGGGCATCCTCTCCGGGGAGGGGTCGCATGGTGGGGAAATGGAAAAGGTTCAGGAAATAGATGTGTTCTTGCAGTTCATATCATGCTCGGAATAGTCCAGCTGGTCCGGGACAGAAGTGAGGTTATCCAGAAGTTGTTTGGTACTTTGAGATTGTGGCTGGCTGTTGATGTATGGTCATTCGTACCCCGCGCCCGCGCCCGCGTGCCTGAGCCTATCGGCTGCCTGCAGATCGGTCTGCACTTGTCACTGATTTCTCAGGCATGACTGTCAACATCACTAATGAAATGAAATAAATTCTTCATAAATCAATAACAAAATTAGTATTATTAGAATTGTATCTTCATAGTCAAACAGAAAAGAAGTTTCAAATCCCTTCCAGAACATCTATTCTTAGTTATCGCGCTTCCATAATTTACCCCTTCCCATCTCTAACTGGGCGCCTAAATTCTGCCGCCCATCAGCGCTTAAATGCCCCCCAAAGGCGGGAAGTCTCTCCCACTCTGTCCACGCAGCAGACCAATAGACCGCATTTCTGCCCCGACGATCCCCCTCGATACGAAAACTTGCAGCACAAGGGAAAGGGTCCATACCATCTGGATTCTTCCTTCATAACCCCATCGCTGTCCCTCACAACGGCTTCATACGAGTCAAAAGACGCGTTCGCCATTCTCAACAACCTCTGCACCCCAGCCTCACTTCTGTTCGACCCCAAATTCACCACCCGCCAGCGGCCATCCCCAATACCACCCTTCCGCACCTTCCCTCCTTCACCGAAAGCGCAGCGTCTTCCTCCTTCTTTACCCAGTACTATCAGCGTACAGAATCTTGCGGCAGAGGAACCCTTCACGAAGATGGATAAACGACACCCAAGTTCGTTCCAGCAGCTGGAGAAGCTGGGAGAGGGAACTTATGCTACGGTATGCTAATAGATCGAGAACATGTTCTCCAAATAGCCTCACACACAAGAATACAACTAACACCCCCAGGTCTTCAAAGGTCGAAACCGTCAAACCGGCGAACTCGTCGCCCTAAAAGAAATCCACCTCGACTCAGAAGAAGGCACGCCCAGCACCGCCATCCGCGAAATCTCCCTGATGAAAGAGCTCAAGCACGAAAACATCGTCTCCCTACGACGTAATCCACACCGAAAACAAGCTCATGCTCGTCTTCGAGTACATGGATAAAGATCTGAAGAAATACATGGACACGCAAGGCGACCGCGGCGCTCTGAACCCCATCACCATAAAATCATTCATGCACCAGCTGCTACAAGGCATAGATTTCTGCCACACGAACCGAGTGCTACATCGAGATCTCAAGCCGCAAAACTTGCTTATTAATAATAAAGGCATGCTCAAGCTCGCCGATTTCGGTCTCGCGCGCGCGTTTGGGATTCCCGTTAATACATTTTCAAATGAAGTCGTAACACTCTGGTATCGTGCCCCCGACGTGCTCTTAGGGTCAAGGACATACAACACCAGCATCGACATCTGGTCCGCGGGCTGCATCATGGCCGAAATGTACACAGGTCGTCCGCTCTTCCCCGGCACAACAAACGAAGACCAACTCGTGCGCATCTTCCGTATCATGGGCACGCCCTCCGAACGTACCTGGCCCGGCATCTCGCAGTACACGGAATACAAGCAGAATTTCCAGATGTACGCTACGCAGGACTTAAGGGCGATATTGCCGCAGATTGATCCGAGTGGTATTGATTTGTTGCAGCGGATGTTGCAGCTGAGGCCGGAGTTGAGGATTAGTGCGCATGATGCGCTGTTGCATCCTTGGTTTGCGGATTTGACGGGTGGAAGGGGCATGGGTGGCATGGTGGGACAGGGTCAGATGCCGATTCAGCAGAGGTATGCGCAGCCGGGGGTGGTGGCGCAAGGGGGGTATGATTATTGAGGTTGCTTCTTCTTTCCCCTCAATTTTCATGTTAAATGGAAGTTGGACGGTCAGAGAGAGGGGAGAAAAGCTATCCTGGGATGGAAAATGGTTGAGATGATACCGTGCATATTCTGGCGTTTTGGTCTGGTCTGGTGGGAGAGCGTGCGTGCGTCTGTCTTTTGCTTTGCTGTGGTTGGGTTTGCTGGGTTTGAGAATGGGATTATGAATTATTAGGTAGATAATGATGGGTTTAGACCTCCCTTTTCTCTCTTTTTATCTCTTCCTGTGCCTCTTTCCCCAAAGTTCGAGCTGGGAGTATACGTGATGAAAGCCTTCTGGCACTGGACGCATCTCCCTCTCCTTCCCTCACTATGTTTTGCTGCTCATTCACTACCTTTTTAAAGCAATCTTCCCGCTTGATCTGAAAATTCCGAATGTTGAAGGGAATGGCAAGGCAAGAGGTATAAAAACATACCGCGCGTGGAGATGGAGACTCATGCAAACGGAATACACAGAAGACTTCCCAGGCACGGGGAGTAAGGTGTTGCGTGAGTGGGCTCTGGATGCGCTGTGAAATGGGGATTGGGATTGATGGTCGTGTGGGGGTGACTAGGAGGGAGGGGAGTTTGTTGTTAGGAGAGGGTCTGCTGTCGAGTTCACTTTAATTCACTCCTCATAGGGCGTAACAAAGCTTTTCCGTCCTTAAAAAGATGGGCAGTGGTGGGGAATCGCTTGGTTTAGTTTGGTTGGCATGCGGGAATCAGGGTGAAGGACGTGGCATGGACTTCCTCTCTCGTCGTTTACGTATCTGGGGGTGTCTGTGTTCTTGCTGTCTTTGCGGGGGGTCTGCTAGGTTTTTGTACTTGATCATCATGGGAGTGAGGTCACGTTGCTGTAGAGGTGGGTGTGTAGGATATAATAATCAAAATTCTAGGCGGCAAGGAAGGAAGTGTCGGTATGCAACTCCGCTGACGACGACTCATTGTGTGAAGCTTTGAGGAGCCCGTTTGGTGTTGGGTTTGAGTTAGTTCTTGAGTCATGGGGATAGTGGAATGGATGTATGAATGTAATGGTGTTCCTCACTTTCGTTGAATGACGGGATTTTTGTTGTCAATTTGAGGATTATTGTCAAATGTCTACCTTCATTTACTCACCTGAAACATCACCCTCCTAAGAATCCAGTATCTAATATGTGGAATATGGGGTAGGGAATCTAACCAAAAAAGTCAGATTTCTTACTTTCATTCACCCACTCAGAATTCGTCTCCACCTGTTTTTTGAACTCGGGAAAATCTTTCTTCTCGGTTCATATCAATATTTTCCTGGGCGCTTTTATACTAAGCGGGGTCAGTCGACTTGTTAATTGATTCACCACGCTATTTCCTTAGAATTGAGGTAAGCATCTTCTATAAGAACCTAAGAGATGATTATGAAAGAATGCAGGTAAGAGTAGGGGCCACCACACACGGCCCACCTAAGCGAGACGCGTCTTCGCGTCAATTTTACCACCCTTTTTCTTAGAATATTAATTAATAAACAACCATCATCCCAATCGTTTTATAATTTAAAATAAATAATAATTTTATATTTAATTCTCCACCCCAGAAAGAGAATAATAAATAATCTATTTCTATATATATTATAATATACAATTTAAAATATAATAAATTCTCCCAATAATAGATTATTTCTAAGATTATCTTTTCTCAATATATTATTCGATATATCCTCCATCAAAAAAAAAATTGTTATATATATAAAAAAAAAAACTCGAAGCTTTATTTAATATTTATTAAATAGATCTACTAATATATTTATTATATTTTTAGAAATTGATCGATATATTAGCTGATCTTTGCCTAGGTCAGGGTCTAATTAGGAATCCAAACTTCTTTACATATTATTTGCCGAGAACTACGCCGCGCAGGCTACCAATATTGTATATCATACCCAAAACCTTATATATTATATAAATAAATTAAAAAAAAATTAAATTTTATTTTAGAACATCGGTGATAGGGAACATCAAATTATATAATCTATAAAAAAAATGGTAAATTAGGAAGGGATTAGAAAAAGATTATATAATCTAATAAAATTATATTTGAGGTTGGGAAATATGGCAAAATCTAGGTAATATAATAGATAAATAAAAAATATTATACAAATTATATGTAGTTAATATATAAATTAGGAAGATTCTCGGTCATAATATAAAAAATAATAAGCTAGGATTATAAATCAAAATTAATCTTTATAAAAAAACTTCCTAACCGTAAAAATATTTATTCTAAGATCTATTTTCAGCAGGTTCTACAGTTTATAGTTTTCCCATTATTTAATAACCTAGGTCCGGAATATATTTTCATAAAAAATAAGAATAAGATTCATGCCAAAAGTGCCCGATTATTTCGGCTAAAATATAAGATATGCGGTTTTAAATAACCTCCTTCTTCACCAAACCTAAATCTAATAAAAAAAATCTGGCATTGGATAAAAAAAAAATTGAAGAAATTATTATATATATCCAAAAATAAAAAAGATATATATAAGAAATTTCAAAAATTCTAGGACCGGGTAGATTTATATAATTTCTGGTATTATATAAAATAATTAACCTGCAAAATTGAGGATATAATTGCAATATATGGATTAATTATTATTAATTAATCTACAATCTTAATTTGGAAATAAAATAATTGCAATTGCATTTATAATAATTATTTTATAACGAGGTATATTTTCATAGTTTTCGCTTAGGTGGGCCGTGTGTGGTGGCCCCAACTCTTATAATAAACAGCGCGCTCGACGTTGCCATAGGAGCTTAGTTGAGTGATTTCAAGTTTCCTGGCAAGAGTCAGTGATATTCATGACTTGAAATTCGAGACTTGCCGTTCAATTCGTGTTGAAACTTATCCATTGAATGAATGAATAAGGGTTTGCTGTCACGTTCATACTTACTGTCAAATCATGATTTATTCATTATTCCACTCAAAGTTTTTATTCCCTTGCACCTGGAACAGTCCCCCGCCCCAGTTCCTGTCCTGCTAGCTGAAATTCCACCGCGGATTCGTATCACACGTGGAGGAACCTGAATTGATCCTCGACCTTGGTTCGTTTGTGTACTGATATTTCTATCCAGCTAGCCTTCACGAATATTTTATATCCCAGCAGGATGGCTTCGGATCTAAAAAGAATTCATTCACTCCTCTGTGTATATTCTCGCACGGAGTTCTGGTATAAAAGTGGTAGCTCTCTAATGTTCAAGACTCAGCACATACTTCAAGATGGCAACTGCGACATCATGGAAGCTGAGTAGTTGTTTGGGATCCCCGCAGGGGTGGAATACGGGTGATCGAAAGAGACTAAAATTGATCTTTTCTCATGGTCTTCTGTGAGTCGTGATGCGTGTTAAAGCGGCTGGTGAATACTAGGATTGCTGTCGGGTTAATATTTGCTGTCAATATATCATTCATTCTCTCGATGCACAAGATCTTGAATTCAGCTATACCAGGAAACTGCCACTATTCAATTATCATCACTCCTTTTTGGCTCATATTCAAATTTGAATAAACTCAGTCATAGAACTAGGACCCACATAAGCGCGCTTGTGTGTCTGGATGGAAAAATGGTATGCTTCTTTGCATAACACCCGAGAAATATTTAATAACCTCACCCCCTCACTTCACTCGAAGTTTTTTCATCAATTTACTTCCTTTCCTGGATATACGAATCACGTTTTGGTATAAATTCCAAAGGACCTTTGGAAAGAGAATAAGTGGGAATTTAAACACCAGGCAAGTGGCCCTCAGGCGCGGCACTTTGTGTTGCAAAGACTGTGAGGTGTGGGAGGTCGAAGTAAAATTAAAGAAAGTAGCTTGGTCAATGAGACTCTCGCAAAGAGAAGAGAACAGTTGAGATTGGCGGTGAATTTGGGTTTTCTGTCGAGAAGATGGTTGCTGTCGACGTGGAATCCATTCATGGAGTCTTCAAGACTATGAATTTTGCAAGGGGTTCAAGATCCGGAACCTCAGTCTGCGGGAATTTTCCGAACAGAAGCTCTACTTCGTCTTTCACCCGAGCATATCGTTTCCAGCGTGTTTGGATACCCTCCTGGGTGTAGGATCATGTTCTACAATGATGAATAAAGTAGTATTTATATACTCGTGCCTCGTGGGGGTAAGTTGTGTTCAATCATCTCTTTCCTTTGTCTATCTTAGGAGGATGGTAGGAGGATGTGGTATAAGAAGTCCTCGAGTGAACACATCAATAGATACAAAAAAGACGAACCATACTTGCGAATCAAACCATGATATGGCAGCAAGACTGCTAGCTAGAGAACGTGTTTGGATTTAGTATCTCGCACTAGAGGTCGTGATTTGAGAGACGTGAAGGTGATCTATTCTTGGTGAATACTCGTAGATACCCGAAGATCCTCGGCAGATAATGTTGCTGTCGAATTCCGAGTTGCTGTCAAGATCACCGCCACACCTCGTTGGTGGAGGCGAGGACCCGGAAAACAAAGCAACGCACCGCATTTCTCACATCATTGCCGCTGCGCTCCGAAAGTAAGGTCTCTAATTTCGGATTCTTCTAAAAACTTGGACGTGTGGGTAACAAAAATATTGGAGTTGGCGTCAATTACCACACGCAGTCTTGCCTCTCATAAACTGTCCTTGACTGATAGAGCTGTAACTTTACGCGAGAGCTAAAGTTATGGCTGGTATAAAAGAAAGAAGAAAGAAAGCACTTTTAAAGATGACTGTCAAAAAGAGGGGAAATTCTGGGTCGATTCAGGGGGGAGGTTTGGGTTGCAAAAAGAGCATGAGCTGAAGTTTGTGCGGCGATCGAGAAAGGCACGGGTACTAACTTTAAGATCTCAATGTACCATGGTGGTACATTTCAATCTAACGTAACTCACTGCTATCAAATATCAAGATGCTGTCGGCAAATTAATTCCTTCGTTCACAAGCAGAATGCCCGATCTTCCACCGGGGAGCGGCATGATTTGATGAACCCTCAAGTAGAGTTTTCGGGATTATTGACAATATACCCTCATTCAGTGTATTCTTGCGATCCGTTTGTCTGTTGAGGATACTCTCTTAGTTAGGTATGAAATTGCTCAATAAATACTTCGTCCCGTTCTCGGCGTGGTGTGACTCACTCAGATTCACGTGGATCCCCCCGTCCGGAACACGGTCCCGAGATAGGAGTATCCAGGAGAACACCAATGTTGAAATGTGAAATTAAAAATGATATTAATACTATTCAAATTCAAATGCCAGCGTCTTGGACAACAGAACTCACATTTATTCGTAAGTGATTCCAGCGTCTCACCCAGTCCGCGGTGTAAAGTTCGGGTAGAAAGCCTCGCCACACCTTCGTGCCTTATGATTTTTTTGCGAGACAAACTCACGAAAATAGTAACACCACCATTCGAATCATTTCCAAGGCATCTTGAGTAACCCAGATCACTCTTCTAGTCGTTGTGGTGGCCGAGCATGAGAATCGTCCCAAATAGGCAAGTGGGGTGGGGCAAGCGAGCTTTGCCCCTCTCTCCTTTTCGGAAATCGCTTCACTTGAAATGAGATTCAGTCGACTGATAGAAAACGGGAAACGCAGTTAGTTAGTTCTTCTAGTACTGATTATTTTTATGGAGTATGAGGTGCTTGAAGACATTATATTGAAAATTTGGGATCTTTAGATGGATTCTGACAGAACAGAATGACGAATTCCTCGTTCGCCACTTACTCAGAAAATGCCGGTTCAGAGGACTTCATGAATTAATGATCGAGGATATTTATCTCGATTGCTGGGCATAGTCTCTTAAATTGAGATTTGTTCACGAGCCACTTATGTGGTAGCCCTTCCCATGTCTCGTGCGAATTCTCTCTTCACTGGGGCCTAATTACACGTGTGAGGCTGTCATTCATCCTCGGCTCATGGCTTCTCAGCTCATAGCACGCAAGATTCCCGATCATAGCAATTCTTTGAGTCAGAGGCCAAAAAATATTTGAGGCTTTTCATCGGCCATCGTGAGCTGGCAAGGTGGCAACCCGTTAGAGACAAATGTTGCATTTCGCACAATTTGGCCTTGACTCACGGCCTCAACTCACTTTACGGACTTCCATCTAATATTAGACAGGAAGCTTTCTGTTGCACATCGCGAATTTGGCCTTGACTCAATAGCTACCCAGTTTCTCGGTCGCGGCTAAACTTGTGGCCCGGCCCGAGTCAGCGATTCGGGTCTGAGCTTTGGCACTTGCCGCATTTTGTACAATGATCCGTGATTATGTCTTGGATTCCGATTCCAAGATTGGACCGTACTGGATCTTTCAACTGAAATGGGGCTTTGTTGCACTTCGCACTTTTGACCTTGACTCAAAGTTCTGAGTTTGATGTCGCTGACCCACCTGTCACTCTTTGTACCTTGTCCTACTCCAAGGCTATTGAGTCAGATGCATGTCATTTGTCCTTGAAAACGGATATGAAAGGTACACCGCTATCACTGCAAAGACCTCGACGACCTCAAGTTTCCCAAACAGTAAGTTTGTTGCATTTCGAACTTCTTGGGTTTGAGTCGTGGTTAGTGGACGTCCGGCATTTGGCCGAAACTGTGGACGTCGACTTATGGGTATCATATGAGATCGCGGCCTCTTAGATATGCTGAATTTCAATTCTGAATGGTTTCAGGAGATTCTCTTGGGGGCTTCTACTTGTGCTTCTACATTTTTTCTCAAGCTGGGATCGCTTCCACTGTCTTTGTTGGACCCGGCTGCATTTGCACTCCATGAAAAAGGCATTTGACCAGATACGATTTTGTTTGCCCAACAACAGTGAAAGGGTAGACAAGGTAAATCACCCATAGAGACAAAAACAGTGTTTGTTGCACTTCGCAAAATTATGGCTTTGAGTCGTGAGCATATCTGTGCCGGTATATCGCCGAGCTTGAGCCTCCAGGAGTCCCCACCTAATCGTCGTCTGAAGATTGAGCTTTGACATTTTGACAGCTTTGACACGTCAGAGGACTTGAGCCTTACCAAATCTCCGGTTTCATGCCAAAATTAGCTGATCGAGTTGGAAACGAAATGTTGCAATTCGCAGTATTGGGTTCGAGTCGTGGACTACGTTAGGTTCACGGTGTCTGTATTGGCCAGAGATGAGGCTGAATCGCAGCCAATACCTTGAAAACCCTGACCACTCAAGAATAGTACTACATTTCGCAGTTCCATGACCGATTCGACGAACTCATGGAATGTTGCCGATTTAAAACTAGTTTTAAAGTCTTACAATAACATAAATCAAACCTCTATACAGGTCTTGTAAGACTTCGGATGTTCTTAGTCGAACAACCACTAGCTAGACTTAGAGCCAAGATTTCTATATGCTGACACAGAATCCCCAACTTGGAAATTTGTTGCACGTCGCAAGATTTTAATCTGATTCATGAACGTTTTCAAAATTCGTCTGCTGAGTGGCTTGGGCTTTTACCCACTTCTCAGAAACATCCCCAATTTGCGACCTCGAGTCAAAATTTGTCTATGCTGAGACACTTCTCAACAAATCAAGAACTGTGATGGGACAGATTGAAATTTTGTTGCATTTCGCACTATCAGGCTCGAGTCGTGGTGTCTAAGACGTGGAGCTGTCGGGCATCAAGTAGTCATAGAGTATCTACGGCTGTGTCGAACTGTCAAGCGTCACTTGGGTGCTTGGTGGAGTGCCCGACCTCCTTGGTCAAAATCAGGCGAATCAAGAAATTTCAGATTTATAAGCCTTGTCAACTGAACTCAATCGTTTATCTTGTTGCACTTCGCATTTTTAACCTCGAGTCGTGAGCTACCGGTGCGAACTTTTCGGATGGGGGACTACCCGTCAAAAATGTCATGCTCCACACAACATGACCTCCTTGAGACTTTGGTAGGTCTCTCGCCACCGCGTCGTCGGAGTCACCGCACAGTCTTGGCCCGTGTGACCGAGATAAAAAGAAATATTGGCCGCGTCTGGTCCGGACATGTTTCCAATTTTGAAGGCATTGCCCTCTATTCCTTTTTGTTTGTTGCATTTCGCAAGTTGCAACTCGAGTCGTGGTACGCTTGAAGCTCCCAAAGTGACGACACTTAGAGTTATATCACGAACCTCGAACTTTACTTTTGGTCATATGTTCCGCCAGTGCCTGTTTGAACAAGTCAGTTGGGCCGAGAAAATACCACACAACACTTTTTGGGCAATTGATTTCTGAAAACAAAGTACTGTTGCACGTCGCATTCTCGTCCTCGACTCATTCCTCACCCATAAACCGAAATAATCGCAGGGCTAGTCTGTACGAGGGACTAAGGACCCCAGAACAAGGGTTCTCGCACGTCCCACGATTCTATTTCCAGATATCCTAGCATGAATTGTCTAGACTCACGCCTTTTCCTTCTGACCGGAGCTTACAATCTTCTCCGCCATCATCACCATCACGGGTCTCAAATTCAAGACCTTGGAGTTGAACCTCGGCGACCAGCTTGACTCGCATGTACAACAACACTCCGAGCTTTTCCCCCAACTTTCAAGGTGACTCCTTCCGCAGATGAAGCTGAGTCATGGAGTCTTCAAATGAAACTGCCAAATCTGACGTCCACTACTGCACGCCATATTCCAGAGTCTTGGGATGTCTCCCGTGTCCCAAGAATGGGTCACAGGATTTCGTTGCACATCGCAGCCCACCCGGCAACCATGCCGTGAGACTCCCGCTCGGTAGATATCCATGATATGAGTCAGATTGCATTCTTGGGGTCGCGCACTTGAATCATGCCCGTAGCCCCATGAGTGTTTTCGATCGCTTCGTTCAAGGGCTCAGACCCTCGGGGAATCAAGTACCTAACCAAAACGAATCAAGTCCCTAGCCATGGCTTGCAGTGTCTCCGCCTCCCACGAGTCAAGCATGAATCTAAGAAATCAGTTTCAAAAAGATCCATTGGGTCAAGTACGAGAAGCGAGAAAAAGGAATAACTGTCTTGACGCTTGACTCGCGGGCCGTCGCGCGAGACGGCGCTTCTCCACAGTGTGGGGCCTCTATGCTTCGCATCACGACTCGATGAAAAGTTCTGACTCGAAAGTGAAATTCGCGATTTGCAACAAACGTTGTTGATGTCGCAGATATGGCTGAGAATTATATGATTGAAATGAAGTGGAGGACTTCGGAAATGCGAGGTTGCTGCGACGTGTTGATTGAATAGGAACACGTGTCGAAGTCCCATCCAAAACGTCGAGGAATTTCCATCCTTTCGAAATACGCAACCTTTTCAAAACTTGAATATTGCTCTTCCAAAACTACAATGGCTCGAACTGACAAACAACCAGGAAGTTGAGAATATCCCAATTCTGACGTTGTTGGTGTCCCGAGGTACATCTCGCTGAGGGTATAGCAATGCTAGCAGACATTTGTAACGTAGAGTCCTATCACTTTCCCATAATTGTCTCTGACTCCATATTCCATATAATAAGAGTTGGTGGCGTCCATAGTATCCCATTCCGTAGTTTCTCTGCTCTGATCTCCTCCAGCTTCTGCTCACTCCTGGCTCTAATCTCATTGACTCGTTCCCATCCGGAATCAACGGCAGAGATCCGAGGGTCCATGCTTTGATGCTCCGAGTAAACTAGTAAACTAATTTCTTCCACTCCCAGAAAGCATGGAAGCCATGCATCAATCCACAAAAGGAAACCCCAGCGTTCGTTGCCCAACAGTTCGGGCATGGGAAACCCAAGCTCCAGCTTCCTCATTCTACCCAGGTCCGCTTTCGAGATATTGAGTAGATCATCCTGACTTTTCCAACTCTTTGCATGGCTAAAGAAGTCAATCACACTAAAGTGAAATCGATCGATATCGAAAGAAACGAATTGCGCGAAAGCGAGATCGTCTTTAACGGAGGCTTGATAGTGTATTCGTCTTTTCGTAGTGCCTTAATGCCACCTCCCGAGATTCGCTGTTGACATATAAGATACACGGATCAGAGCGATATATCAACCGCAATTGCTCTTCAACGTCATACTCAAATATCGTGGGCCGAGGTCTGGGGGGGGGTTTGGGGACCACATGATATGGACTGGCGTTAGATGGGCCTTGACCCGATTGGATTGGGGGAGAGCGTGCAGCCATATCACACGTCTTATCTCCAAAGGCAGCTTAGGGAACAAGTGGAAAGTATGTAACTCCATGGTGTATATAGAAGTGAGGATAAATTGATGTTTTTATGAAAAGATGCGCTGCACATCTGTGCTCGATGTCAGGGAATGAGGCTAGTCCATATTAGGAAAGAGGGGTAATTCACGATATCTACTCAAATATCAGCAACGCAGGCCCTGGTAGACAGAAAAAGCAACACTATTTATTGCGGATTTTGAATTCCACTCGGGGTAGCACATTCAAAATTGGTGCCGCTTTTTCTGTCCATCGCGAGTCTATAGGGCACTTAGCGAGCCAGGGCTACATGAGGCCAAGCATTTTAGCATGAACCACACTGAACGGCGTCCGAATTAGAGTGAGTACTTCGCTACAACTTCCACATGATTATCAAACACCATATTTGAATATACTCCAAATCTCCGTCCCTGTAACATGCACCGAGTCTCTCGCTTGATATCTATTAGCTGTCTACTTCTGTAGCTTCTCAAAATTCCGACACGTAAGAGTTACGCCTGAGTCTGCATAGTATCTCCCGGGATTCGGGAACCAGCGGGTTCCGTACGGCGTCATGTCGCCGGCGCACAATACGTATTGCCGGATCTGGTCAATGCAATGGTCACTGTGGAGTGCGATTGCATCTCTATGCTCTGGCTTAACGGGATAGACTTCTGGACAGTAGAAGATTCGGAGGCCGTTTTGGAAGTATTGAGTCAGATTCAGGTCTTCCTTTTGCAGGATAGTTGGTGCTTACGAGGCAATGAATGGTATGGAAAACGTCGAGGCCAACGGTGAAGTTTTCTTTCTTTCTATAGAAGTGTATCATGTGATAACTTGGTAATATTAGTTTGATACCATCCAATAATACAGACGAAAGCGAGAATACGAAACAGAAAAGGGCAGCCGACCCAAGTCTTTTTAGCCTCATCTTCTGGAATTACGAGGTCTCTCTCTAATATCTGCTGCCATTATACTTTCCAGGCTGGTGCCAATGTGTGGACTTCTACGGCCATCAAATGTCAGGTTCTTCCATGCACCATCCGTCTCGGGCGTCTCAATGGGTTTGTTTCGAGCCGTTCTCGAAGCTGTCAACAACTTTGGCGTTCATGAGACCCCTATGAACTCAGTAGGCTCAAGCGTCGGGTACACAGAGCTTGAGACTGAAGATCAAAGTGGGGACGAAGCCCCTGAAGATTGGCCTTTGAGGGGGAAAATTCAGGTCAACCAGCTTGAAGTTGAATATTTCGATGGTTTTCCTCCTCTGCCAATAGATGTGTCATTTACTGATGAAAATGGGAAGAGATTTGGTATTGTGGGGTTTACAGGTGCTGGGAAATCGACACATGCCCTCTCACCACTGCGCCTCTTGGAAGATACATCAAGGATCAAACTGCAAACTTTGATTCCACAAGATCTTTTATTGGTCTCCAGAACAGTGCGGTCTAACCCAGAGTACTTTCATCAAGTCTTTAAAGACAAACTGACAGGGTTTTGCGACGTGCTAGATTACTGGTAGAGGAAAGCGACGACAATGGAAGTCTGGCAGCTTCGCTCTCGATTCACCTATCAGTGAAAGGGGAGCAAACATATCGCCAGGCCAGAGACAGTTTCTGTGCCTGGCCCGAGTTCTGATAAATAACCAGGGGATTATGATTCTGGATGAGGCGACCTCGGCTGTTGATGACAGGACGAATTTGTGAATTTAAAACACCATCAAAAATGACTTCATTGGGATTCGTGGTGGCCCATCGCCTGAGGGCAATAGCATCATTTGACCAAGTTATCGGTACGGACAATGGGAGGATTGCAGAAAGTGGAAAGTGGAAAGCCGAAATATCTTTTGAGTGAAAGGGGTATACTTTACAACCTGGTCCAGGACAGCGAGGATAAATATTTCTTGGAGGCAATACTGGATTAGAACGTGTCCATGCGGGCATGAGAATAAAAATTGCTTCCTCTGGATTTTATATAGGGCAAAAGGCGTAGGCAGATAGTCTTGTCCAAAGTCAGAACGAGATCACAGAGATCACATGTTGAAATAGGTATGAAAAATATGCGCCTCAAAAAAGGATAGCCACTCTTTCCGCTATCGGACCCGCATGTGTGAAGGAAAATTAGGCAATCAAGGTTCCTCGTCGCGCCTAGGCGGAGTTCCAAGAATGCGAGCCATACTATGAGGGGAAGCTGTGGGGGAGCAAGGGGCAGCCAGACTGAAGTTTGAGGATGGAGATATTGGGAAGTCGAGACGTTATCAACTTGGAATATCGGCGCTTGCCGAGCTCTTCTAGGAGATCTCAGCTGCCTCGAAAGAAACGAGCCTGGGGGGATGCAGTCCTCATATCAACCCCTGATAATCGTCATTATGTCGATATTCCGAACTGCGAAACCCATCCCACCCTCATATGTTCCAGCTCGTTCCTGCCTTCAGCCGCTAATCTCCGAACTACCAAGATTCGTCTAGAGGGGTTGTGAGGGGGGCCTTATCACGGTGGCGATGAGGATAGACATCAGCAGCCTTGGAAGGATTCGCATAAATACTGGTAGCCGTTTGTCAGTCCAATCCAAAAGCCGCATATTGTCCAGGCAGGTAATACCGATCACAACATGTATCATCCGAGCGCTTTAGGCACACTTGTTTGCCAATCGTTATCTGTTGCAGCTCTGGAATCATCCCTGAAGAGGGGAAGGAACCAGGTCGAAGAAGCGGCCGATCTCGAAGGACACGATTTCAACAATTCTGTCTCGCCCCGCGACGGCGACATCATTTCTGTGGGCGTAATATTCGAGAGCTACTGATCGAGACTGCTGGTTGACTCACGGGCGATGATACCGGGCACAGGGCAGACGACGAGGAGCAAGGCGATTCCATCCTGGAAGGCGATGGAGCCATATGAGGCATTGCAACTTCTTTGATGGCAGAGATAAACGATGAAAAGTATCTTGATTCCATGCCGTAGGGAAAGCTGTTGTCCGGAAGCTACCTAAGGTTGAGGCTAAGCTGCTTCCTCGCTAGAGCAACCGAGATTCAGGGGTACACTGGTGGTACACTACGGGTACCTGGGTAACTCGCGTAGCGCATATTTTCGGTCAACTCGAAGACACCCCAACTCCGTTACATGGAACGAATTCTACGAGTAGCGAACCCATAATACTTCGAGCCTATTGAGAAGTTCATCTTACATTGACACGTCTCAGAATCTTCACTTCAGATGGGCAACCCCTTCCCTTCATTCCAACTTGTCGATCTCAAGGCAACAATTCTCATGGGACGGAGTCCAAACCCTCTGAACAGATGCAGGGTGAGGGAAAACAAGCTTTGAGATGCTAGCGTCATACTTCACGTACCCACACCATCTACACGTGGCTGAAGAGGAAGTTACCTGGGCCACTACCTAGGATGCCGGTACACCGCGATTGCCATCTTCAGATGGCTGAATCTTTGAGGGTCTCTTGTCTGTCAGGCCCAAAATTAACATGCTTATCGTGAGAGGCGCAGCAGGTTGAGTCCTTTCTTGGGACACCAACAAACTTCCCAAGACTCAAACGCCAACCATTATTGTGGGCGTGCGGCACGGTGCCTCATATATTTGGAAAGGGAACAGGTATCTTGTACCATCTCAACTAATGATGCAAGGGCAGTTCACCGAAATTATTACAGGGCTTGGGAGCTGGGGCTGAGCACGAACATACACAGCTGAAACGAGCGATCGACCACGAGCTCGGGTTTCTTTAGTCCGCAAGCAATGTGCAATTTCCCCTGCGTAGGACAATGCACAAATTATGAGGCTCGCGACCTTATGCAGCCGAATCCCGGGAGCGGTGATGTTTGATTCGCGGAAATTCAAACGTTCGCTCGGAAAGGCTTCGCCAGAATCCTGCCCCCTGCGGCTCGAGCGGGAAGGATTCGTTCCACATGCGACGATCACGTTTTTAAAGTTTGAGATGTACAACGACAGCTCGAAGAAGATTCAACTGCATCAGATATGATAACTCGAAGATACTGGCGACTGGTGGAACACCTGCAGGTCCGCTGTCACGGTTGCAATGAGGGCCAAAAGCTAAAAGCCCCTAAGCGTTTCAAGGTCCGGTGTCAGAAATCATTGTTGTTATACTACTGCTTGCCGTCTCCCATCACAGCCCATGGCTGAACAACTCCAATGATGTGGCATAGACGGGATCGAAGTATGAATGTACCTCCCAGCCTCGTGGTTGAAGTGACAGCTTCAACCCCTCTGAGAGCGCATTTCGATGACTCCGACCGTCGAAAGAATGAACCCAACATTTATGAGTCTCCTATTGGCGACGGCGAGAAGACCAATTCGAATCCTATAAATGATAGCAAGTGGCAGCGTTTGAAATCCTTTTTCCGATACAATAGTAAGAATTAGAGTCCAGCGATTCTTGCAGCGGGCTGACATTGACAGGGGAACCTCTCGATTATTCGGATATATACTTTGGAAAAGCTAACTGGCGCTCTATTGGCAACTTGCTGCTCGCCATTTATGCCACCTTGCTTTCGGCAGCATCGCTTGCCATTGCGATTTGGCAGCCTCGATACGGCAAATGGATCAGCCCCACTGGACCAGTGGCACCTTCAACGGCTGATTTATTGTTCTCGTTGATTGCGAAGAGCATAGAAATAGCTTCCGCCGCACTGTATCTCAATTTCCTCGGTCAATTTCTTACTAGGAGATCCTTTCGGGCTCGAGGAATTAGCCTTGCCGAGATCGCAGTGCGCGAATGGCTCGTACAGCCAGTCGTTATCTGGAACTGGGAAAATTTCAAATATGCCACCACTACGGTGTTAGGATCTGGGTCGTTACTCACAGCGGTTTCCATTTACTTTTTCACGGCAGCGTCCAACTCGCTGGTATCTCCACATCTGGCCATGGGCAAATGGGAATCCACTCAATTCTCGGGGAAGGTTCGGATGAACTTCGGCAACAATGTCGTCTTGAAGAACGAATGTTGGGCGCCGATCGATGCTGACCTGGACGGCCAGAATATTGGCGAGTCCTGCGTAAATATCCTCGCATCCGGGCTCGCAAATCAAGATTTCAATAATTTTATGAAAGATTGGAGAGATGCGAAACCCTCGTCGAACCTGGCAATCAGGCCAGGCGCAACTAGTTCTATCTTCACCGATACGAGAACTGAAGGAACATGGGTTCAGAGCTCGACTAGTGATATTTCCGCAAACTTTGCCAAATATGGCAGAGTTGTGAATAATATCACGCTTTCCATGCCGCATCCGGTCGTCTACTATTCTACTGGATTCGAGTTTCCAATGCCAATCAGGGGGACCGGTTTTGGGGAGCACACCCTCAAAGCCTCGGTAGTATCCCCGACGAGCAATACCCTCTGTGTCAACATGCAGCCCTCTGAACTTGCACCCTTGATTTATGTTGAATGGCCCAATGCACGATTTAAATTGGATGAAGGAGGGCATAAAATTGCACTGAATGACTGGGAGCGGGATGTACCCACCGACAGATCTATTTTGCAGTCCAATGTAAGTATGACTCAAGTAGATTCGATTTTCAAATGGGGTTCCGAATACAACAGAAGCTTCCCAGTATTCGCACGGGTAAGCTCTATAATTTCCATCCCTCCACCTGTCCTAGTCACTGATTTGACAGCAGTGGCCAATTGATTTCAATTCCATTACCAACATCACAGTGCCAAAATCCGACTCAATTTATATGTTGGTTAAGTCACCCAACACAACGGATTATACTGTGTGTCAAATGTATGGATTGCTTTCTCCGGATTGTTCGACAAAACACATCCAGAAAGTCGGTACCAGAAAATTGAGTGCCGATTGTGATGCGGATGGCCAAAGCTTTGGGAATAAGATTGCGCCCGGGACCTTTAATCATACGCCGTCGAGGGACTTCCGCGACATGCTGGGGGCGTGGTCAATTGCTACGGGTCTCAATTCAGGCATTTCGAGTGGCAATAACTCGCTGGTACATGTCCTTTCACAACTCGTCGTCACCAATAAGACCGATGCCGTACCGAATCTCAACAAAACGATGCCCTCGCTCGCCGAAGGTCTTGCTGTTCTCTCCAACTCCATGCTTATGAAAGGTGCTATCAATACGACGTTCGATAATCGCATAATAAAGCCCGCTCCTATTCCTGCAATAACCATTCCATACGATGTTCTTGTTCAGACTCAACAATATAGATCCGGTCCCCCGGCTCCGTGGACAGGAATTCTATACCCAATTCTGTTCATCATGTTCGTCGCCGATTTGTACTGCTTGACATACTTTTTACGTGAAATGGGCCTAGTTGTGGACTTCCTGGAACCTCGGAATCTATTTTCCGTGGCAATTGCTAGCCCGGATGAAAGTGAGAGAAGGACAACCGGACAAGGACCAATTGGGAATCACGTTGGAGTCTCATGGATGGTAGAGAGAGATCATGATCGGAGATTAGTTTTTAGGAAGGCGGGTGCGAGACGTTTGGTTGTCAGTGAAAAAATAAGCGACGAAAAGAATATGGAAGGGTGGATCTGATACCCGTTGCTGCGATGCTTTTTATTATCCATTGTACATTATATACCATTAGAGTTTCCTTCCAATTCTCATTTCGTTCCCGCCTTGGCCCAGGTACTCGCGCTGATCGGTGAAGGCCATCCCGTAGTTTCGGAAGGAGCGTCAAGCAGATTAAGCATGCTCTGCCCACCCGCCAACTCTAGCTCTTGAACCCTGAGTAACGAGATGCTGAATCCCAGTTCGTTCAAGCTTGACATGAAGGTCCCCGAGTATATGCGCACTGGTTCGATTTTATACGTCTTCTGTAGTTGCCGAGCAATCTCAAGCGTTATTGCTCCCAGCTCCAATCCACTCAGGCCGCCGAGATTGTTCACCAGCATAACAAGGTCGCCAGGGAAAGCCCCCGTCAAGTAGGACCTATCCTCATCTTGCCAGTCAAGGAGCTCTTTGAGCATCCTGTCAATGATCCCTGGCAAATCCACCACACTCTTGTGAGAGCCAGGCAGTATATGCTCCCCAAGTCCTGTGTCAGCCCCCACTCGTTCTGTGACCAGATATTCGTCGCTTTGAGAATCTGCAAGAACATGATTTGGGATGCGGACGTGAGATAGCGAGTTACCAATCGAAGAGAGATGACTTGATGCTAGCCTGGCAACTCTGGTGACCTCTTCTAAAGAGACTCTGACAGGCATTAGCAGACGAGACCAAAAGTCCATGAAGTATTTACCCGCTGGCAGCAAGTGCTCCCGCAATCTTTATGACTAGAACTGTCCCTGCAATGCCACCCCTCCCATGCTGCCGCGTCTCGATTCTCCCACAACTTACATCATCACCTACAACCACGAGTTCAATCCGCAACCCACTTGCCCTCGCTTTCAATATTGCCGTCTTGAATTTCGAAACGTCGCCCTGGGAACAACAATCAGTCAATTTCCATCCCCGTACCTTTTTCGAACTGCTTCAAAAAAAACCGGAACCATGTGAGCCAGCCTACAATATTGTTCATAATAATGACCAAAATTCCTTTCCGGTTGTCTACTTTCAACAGAGCCGCTTCAATCTGCGACGGTTCTGGACTTTGGAGGATTTTTCCCGTCACAGACGCAGCGAGCAAGCCTCGGCCAACGAAACTGGAAAACGAAGGCTCATGGCCACTGCCACCGCCCGAGATGACAGAGACTTGCGATGGGTGTTCCACGTCGAGATAAACGACTTTGTTCTCGATGTCTACGGCTAGTGAAGGGTTTGTGAGCGCGACAGACTGTAAGGCGGTGTTGACGAGGATTGTATGATCTTGAATATAGTGATGGTCTATGAGCCAGTCAATGATTCATGGTTCTTCAAAACGAGGGGGGTCCAGGGGGGGCAGGGAGTCAAACCGACAATATTCCCTGCTGTGATAGAAATCCCTGACAGCGCTCTCTCGCGATGGATATGGCGGGACATATTTAATGTTCTTAGACTTTGTGATGATGAATCTTTCAAGCTCCGGAGATTTCTTGTCTTAATATGTTTGGAATAAGTATACCAATTGGGGTGGTATGTTGAGCTGTGGTCAGCCGCCGGAGTATAGCCATCACACCACTTCTCAAGAATTCCTCCACGCACGCCGTCCATCGATTGGCCAGACGAAGTCCAAAGTTCGAGCTGCAGAATCTTTATAATTACGGATCCAGTTAAACTTTATGCAGAAAGCTCTCCAAATCTATGCTAAGACAAATTATAATTCCTCCAAGAGAATTTTAGAACGGATGACGAGCGCGGGGTAATTGAGGGGTATTACGCCCCTAATTTTATCACGATTGCATATTCAAGCGCTCTCTTCTTGAGGGCTTGAGGAATGGCATAGTAGAAAATGGTATGGTATAGAGTTTGCCATGAGGTACATTTGGAGAGCTCAATGTCAGTGACGAGATTTTCGCCCTAGGGGACGAATGACTGGTCGCGAGCAGCCATATCGGAATTCAGCCCTCATTATCTTTCCAGAATTAAGAGTGATATAAGTCATCTTGCTGTTAGATTTTATCACGTTCCGAGCCCCAGACGTGTGATTCGCGCAGACTCGTGGCAAAGTTGTCAAGAGAAACCATCAAGTCTTCGACTCACCATGTGAATGCGGAGTGCAGCAAGTGCTGGGGGCAGCTACAGGCCCCGAAATCCTACAACTTGGACCTTGAATAGATTCCCGACAAATTTTGGGCAAAGTCAGGCCACAACTTGGACCTTGAAAACCATCAGCTGTTGTCAACACCTTGGTACCTTCCATCGGCATTGTCCACCTCCGTTAATCTACAGAGGTAAAATGAGACTCAATGTGTAAAGTGAAGAACCTCGTCTTCCATACAGAGCTTTTATATACTCAAATGGAGCGGGATAAAGGGGTTAATGACGACCGCTCAGTGTGCTCTTTGCCTCCGATTAGCACTGTCTCAAGGGGGAACTTCTTTGAACACGAAGCATGAATGAAGTTTGACAGAAGAATGTTATTATAAGATATATCAGCTTTTTCGACAATCAGATCCCGGGTCCCAATTCATTTTCCAGAAACGACTGTGAGTAACGAGCGACGTATAAATGAAAGAGCAATCAGCCTTCCTTGACCGCCTCGATAACAGAATACTCCCAGCACGTACCCATCCTCTCGCATTCCTCAATAATGTTATCGTCTTCCCACCACCAACGATCGGCTTGAACATAAGAGCCCCACATTTCCTTCCAGAGCATGCGTCCAACTACACTTTTGAGCTCTTGCTTAACAATCGCGCCTCGCTCCATTCTGTTCTTGGCCTCGTCAATATCGCCATTGATACTTCCCTCATATAAGCTTTCTTGATCAGTGATGAGGTTCTCTGCGTCTTTTGCATTTACGGAAGCCAAGAAACGAACGGTGAGTCGTGTGCTGCCTTCAGCTCGGAGACCCTCGTCTTCTAGCCAGATGGGAAAGAGACGTGAGGGGTTTAGGCACCGAAATTGTTTCTCAAGATGAAGAATCAAATGGATGTCAAGCCACATACGGAGCCTTGGGCCAAGCGTCGACGGCATTGGCGATGGGTCGAGAATAGTTAGGTGAAGCTTTCCCGCCTTTGTTGGGGGAGGCGGCGAAGTCCCTGGGATCGTTGGAGATGGGGATCGTGATGCCGAAATTAGTGTGCGACAACATTCCCTTAGCATGACTGGCAGAGAAGCTGCCGGGAGAGCAGCGGGGATTGAAAAGGCATGAATTGATGTGAACAGATTGGAGGCGAATGGGAGCTGGGCTGTTGGTCCTGGCACGGTGAGAGGTTGGACATTGGGGTAAGAATTCGGAGATGATGGAGATGTCGACAGATGATGAATGTCCGCAGACGGGTTGAGAGCCGAGAGGAAGGATGCAGATGCTGAAATACGTGTTAGTCGTGGCCAGATAAAAGCTGTTTTGAAAATCTCACCATGATTCTCGTACAATGATAGAGCCTTGGCGGTCCCATATGGTGGACTTTTGATCTGCGAAGAACCATCGCTTGATTTTTTCAGACTCTTCAGGGCAGAGAGCATCCAAAGTTGCTTCTCGAGTTCCAGCTCGCGATATATAGAAGCATCAGCAACCTCGATCCACTCCTCTTTCAATCGCTCGAGGATTATCTTCGGACTTGCAGCTTCCATTCGACGAATGCTTCGCTGTAGGTGAGTGACCTCTACGATTGGCGATTTTGATTTCTGCCGCGAGATCTCCACAGGTTTAGGCGTGCTGACCAGTCTAATTGTAGGCTTCGCAATTTGAGTCTCCTCTGACGGGCATCTCCAGACCTCAGGTGGCTTCCATGAATCCTGCCTACCGCGCAGTATAATAGGTCTCCCAGGGTTGCGCAATTCGACGTTCTGTGCGACTAGCGATACTGGACGAGTTTCCGGGGAGTTTGAATTTGGTATAGGAAAATCAAATATAGAGGACCCATGAGATCTAATTTCTTAGCGCAGTAATTGAAAAGGCTTGAATGAACGTACTCTTCTGTCGGAGAATCCTTGACCTCAATTGGCATTGTACCCGCTGCTGATATATGAACCACGGTGGCTACTTGCTCCGCCGACTTCATGCTATCTCGAGGGGAAACAGTGACCTCGGTACTCTGGGTAACGAAA